>Ga0190363_1000089_pt1 | contig 49563 bp, 46 predicted proteins | sample 48721867_MG_FD_161272 | JGI IMG/M metagenome (GOLD analysis project Ga0190363, IMG submission 161272) | Hydrothermal vent microbial mat bacterial communities from Southern Trench, Guaymas Basin, Mexico - 4872-18-6-7_MG | ecosystem: Environmental > Aquatic > Marine > Hydrothermal vents >...
AACCCACCCAGGAGTAGTGGAGAAAGTATCATATGAATACCACTTTTGGAGCAATGTCGCATTAGGCACAAGCCGACCGTCATGTAATGCTGCGTTCCTTAACTGGACGGTCAAATTAATGTGGTCCGTCCCGTTCCTCCACACGTACAGCTTAACGCCGGTAAAATCGATTTCCACGTCTCCCAAACTGGAAACGTTAAAAGACATCGCCACGGACTGATTAGTGGAATTTCGTGTAATATTAACTGTTTCGGGGTTTGTAAAATCGTCTTCGAGAACCAGCTCCATTGTTTCGCCGGTGAAAAACCATGAATGGTTAATCCAGTAACCGGAGAGAGTCAGCTCGGGGTTCACGGTTCCTCCATTTTTTAATTTCACCATTTCACCGTTGCGGTCTTCTTGAAGCGGGAAAAATAAGCCATTACCGCTTGACAGCGTTAAGTAAAGGATGGCTGTAAACATCATAACACAAATTAACCCTGCAACCGCTACCTTCAAACCTTTCAACGGAAAACATCCCCTACTCATCCTAACCCTCTATAAGACGCAAGAAACCATTAAAAATTTAACTTCTCCCCCCAAAATAGAAACGAAGCCGCTTCCGCACGACGCCCGGTTAGAGAACGGAGGACGACCAGAAGGAAGCAGAATTTATAGGTTGTTTCTTCAAAACCCAAGGTATGTTCCTCCCATAACTCTGTTTCTTCCGAAAAAAATATATCCCCTGCAAACCGAAACCTTTATCTGGAAGCGTTACATCCCCATATTCTGCCTAATGTTTAACGAGATGCAACCTGGGATGAAACTGGCGTCCTAGGTGAAGAGCGTAGTGGGGAAACCCACGATGAGCCGCTAGGCACAGGCCACACACGCCAACTAGAAACCCCAAATAGGGCCCGACACAAGGACGCCACCTGGTGGATGGCTCGGCTTGGGCGCCGAGGAAGGCCGTGACAAGCTGCGATAAGCCCCGGGTAGGCGCATGTAGCCGTTGAACCGGGGATCGCCGAATGGGACTTCCTGCCGGTGGGCAACCACCGGCGCTCCGGGCACGGAGCGGGAACCCCCCGAACTGAAGCATCTAAGTAGGGGGAGGAAAAGAAACCAATAGGGATTCCCTGAGTAGGGGCGACCGAAAGGGGAGTAGGGCAAACCGAACCCACCATGGAAACATGGTGGGGATGTGGAGTTGCAGGGCCCAGCCGCCGCCTCTTCAAGGAAGCCGAAGTGGCCTGGAATGGCCCGCCGTAGAGGGTGACAGCCCCGTAGGCGTAACTTGAAAGGCGCTGGGCTGGGTCCCCTGAGTACCACGGGTTGGATATCTCGTGGGAAGCTGGGAGGCACCAACTTCCAACCCTAAATACGTCCCAAGACCGATAGCGCACCAGTACCGTGAGGGAAAGCTGAAAAGCACCGCGGGAGCGGGGTGAAAAGTGCCTGAAACCAGGTGGCTAGAGGCGTGCATGGCCCGAAAGGATAGATCCTCCCCGAAGGAAACCCCGGCGACGGGGAAGTACGAGGGGAGGGGACCAGGGTCATGCGATCCGTCTTGAAACACGGGCCGGGGAGTTCATGGCTGTGGCGAGCCTAAGGGGGTTAACCCCGAAGGCGCAGGGAAACCGACAAGCCCGCAGCCGGGGAAACCCGGTGAGGGGCGGGGTCCGAAGAGGGCCCGGAGTCACAGCCATGAGACCCGAAACCAGGCGATCTAGCCCTGGGTAGGGTGAAGCCGGGGGAACCCGGTGGAGGCCCGAAGAGGTTCTGACGTGCAATTCGTTCTCATGACCTGGGGCTAGGGGCAAAAGACCCATCAAGCCTGGTGATAGCTGGTTCCCCCCGAAGAAGCTCGCAGGCTTGCCCGGCGGGAGGTAGCTGGCGGGGTAGAGCACTGATTGGGAAGCAAGGGGCGTAAAGCCTCACTTCCCTCTCAAACTCCGAACCTGCCAGCGCCGTAGATCGCCGGAGGCGGGTTCTAGGGGATAAGCCCCTAGGCCGAGAGGGGGACAACCCAGACTGGGGTTAAGGCCCCAAAGTGCCAGCTAAGTGTTAAGCCAAAGGGCGTCCGCCGCCGAAGACAGTGGGGAGGTAGGCTTAGAAGCAGCCATCCTTTAAAAAGTGCGTAACAGCTTACCCACCGAGGTGGCGGGCACCGAAAATGGACGGGGCTCAAGCTGGCCGCCGAGACCCCAGGGCACGGCCTGTGGCCGTGATCCGGTAGGGGGGCGCGTCGGCTGGGCAGAAGCCGGGCCGTGAGGTCCGGTGGACCGGCCGATGTTGCAGATCCCGGTGGTAGTAACAGCGTAGTCGGGTGAGAATCCCGACCGCCGAAGGGGCAAGGGTTCCTCGGCAATGCGTCGTCAGCCGAGGGTTAGTCGGTCCTAAGGCTGCACGTAACCCGTAGCAGCCGAAAGGGAAGCCGGTTTATATTCCGGCACCATGGGGGTACGTGCGGCGACGCAAGCCCAACTCCTGACGCTTCAGGGTAGGCTGAGCAGGGCCGCCGCCCTGTTTAAGCGTATAAGCCTGGGGAGAGCCGTAATGGCGAGAACCAGGCGAAAGCGCGAATAGCCCTCCTTATGGAGGGTTCAGCCGATCCCTGGAGCCAATGAAAAGGGAGTTGGGAAGGATCCCCCATGCCCGTACCCAGAACCGACACAGGTGCCCCTAGGTGAGTAGCCTAAGGCGTGTCGGGTCCAACCCAGGCAAGGGAAATCGGCAAATTGGCCCCGTAACTTCGGGAGAAGGGGTGCCTGGAGTCTTCGGCTGAAGCCGGGGACACCAGGTCGCAGTGACAAGGGGGGCCGGACTGTTTAATAAAAACATAGCTTCCCGCTAGCCCGAAAGGGTGTGTACGGGAAGTGAATCCTGGCCAGTGGCGGTCCGTGAAAGCCGGGTCCAACCGGCTGAAGCGCCGCTAAACGCCGGGAGTAACTCTGACTCTCTTAAGGTAGCCAAATGCCTTGCCGGATAAGTACCGGCGTGCATGAATGGATTAACTAGGTCCCCACTGTCCCTGCCTGGGGCCCGGTGAACCCACAACCTGGAGAACGGTCCAGGGACCCCCAACGGGGAGAGAAGACCCTGTGGAGCTTTACTGCAGCCTGTACCTGGGGTATGGTCATGGGTGCAGAGTGTAGGCGGGAGCCGTCGATCCCAGCCTCTCCGGGGGCTGGGGGAGGCGCCATTGGAACACCGCCCACCTGTGACTGTACCCCTAACCGGAGGCTTGCCCTCCGGGACAAGTGCAGGTGGGCAGTTTGGCTGGGGCGGCACGCCCTTGAAAAGATATCAAGGGCGCCCTAAGGTCAGCTCAGGCGGGTCAGAACTCCGCCGTAGAGGGCAAGGCCAAAAGCTGGCCTGACTGGATCCTTGAAAATAAGGGATCCAGGGGCGAAAGCCGGGCCTAGCGATCCTTCGTGTCCCCATTGGTGGGGGCCGGAGGTGACAGAAAAGTTACCCCAGGGGTAACAGAGTTGTCACGGGCGATAGCCCACATAGACCCCGTGGCTTGCTTCCTCGATGTCGGCTCTTCCTATCCTGGCCGTGCAGTAGCGGCCAAGGGTGGGGCTGTTCTCCCATTAAAAGGGAACGTGAGCTGGGTTTAGACCGTCGTGAGACAGGTTGGATTCTACCTGTTGGGGGTGTTGGCTGCCTGAGGGTAGGGGGCCCTCGGTACGAGAGGAACGGGGCGCCGCGGCCTCTAGTCTACCGGTTGTCCGGTAGGGCACTGCCGGGCAGCCACGCCGTAACCGATAAGGGCTGAAAGCATCTAAGCCCGAAGCGGGACCCGAAAATAGGCAGCCATTCTCCAGCAACCCCGTAATGGGGCCCGGGACAGGCGACTGTAACGGGCGCTGGAGACGAGGACTCCCGTAGAAGACGGGGTTGATGGGGTCGGGGTGTAAGCGCCAAGGCTTCGGCCGAGGCGTTCAGCCCGCGACTCCCAACCGTCCGAGCGTGCGGGTCCGAAAGGGGTTTCTAGGCGAATTGTGTGGCTTGTGTGTATGCGGCTCCTTAAGGATTTTATTTTCCTGTTTGTTTTTTGAGAGGATTTAGAGGCTCTCTAAGAGTAGTTGGATTACTGTTGATGCTTGCATGCTTGTTATCGGTGGGAGGAAGGTTGATGCCAGGAGGAATGCTGCCATGATTGCTACTGGTGGTATTAGTGTTATGCTGCGGGGGTTTATGGTTGTTGAGCGTGCGATCAGGTAAGCTGCTAGCGTATTGGATATGGAGAGCACGGCTGCTATGGGCCAGCTCTGCTCTGGTGCTGGCAGGTAAGCTCCTAATGTTGCTAGTCCGGTTAATGCGAGTTTCAGGTATGGGAGTAGTGCTGCTAGTGCTCCTTGAACTCCTGAAGCGGATGCTACGAGTATTTTGACCTTTAATTCCTGCGCTTTCAGTTGCCTTATTCTTTCCCTAACTGTTTTTATTTCCTCCATTTCTTCTTGGATTACCTCTTCTAGCATTTCTCCTGCTCTTTTAGAGTCCTTTCTTACCGCAAGGTTAAGCATTTGGAGGATTACTTTAATGCGTACGCTCTCAACGTTTTTAGCCAGCATTTTTATCGCTTTGCTAAAGGGCAACGTTTGTGTAAGCATTTTGTCCTTAATCCTTGTTACGGTTCCCTCTAGTGGTCCTTTGTAGCTTAGAGTCGCTTTCCTGAAGGCTTCTTCCGGGCTTAACCCTGATTTTAACCCGTCACTTAGCAGCGAGAGAAAAACAAGTACTTCTTGAAGTTCTTCTACTTTTTCCTCCATCTCCTCCTTCAGGGCTACCATTCTGCTTTCCCTACTTGCGGTGGCTTCTCGTGACCGTATGGCTCCTTCCAGACTTCAACTAGCCTTTTTATTGCTAGTGCCTTCACGTTTTCAGACTTAAACCTGAAAATTCTGATCCTTCCAAAGTTTTTCTCTTGGACGAGGCCGGCCTCCTTAAGGGCTTGAAGGTGCCTGCTTGTAGTTTTATAGTTTAACCCGGATCTCCGGGCTATTTCTGAAATGTTCAACTCCCCAACTTCTGCTAAAACCTCTATTATTCTGATTCTTCCCTTTGATGATAGCACTTCTCCAAGCGCGCCGTCTTCCCTCAAAAGCCGTCCTCCATTTTTAACTTGCCAGTTCGACTATTGTAGTCCTCCCCTTCCTTCCCCTATTAGCCACCTTTACCCTAACTATTCCTTTCCTGCTGAGCTCGTTTATATGCCTCCAGAACTGTGTCCGCCCTAAGGACCGCTTTCCCATAAGCATACATTTCCTACTGTAAGCATGGAATAGTTCTCCCATGGTAGCGTTACCCTTTTCCCCTAGGACTTCAAGAACAGCCTTTAAGATCAGTTTCCTGTTAAGTTTTCTTTCCACTTTAGGCAGGTCTATCTCTTCTTTTTTCTTTCTACAGATAGCTTTCTCAACATGTCTACGAAGTATTTGACTGCTCCCTTCCTCCTCCGCGTACCCTACGGCTTCCATCAGGATCTTAAACGCCTCATGTACGCCTCCCGCTTCAGCAGCCTCTCTTGCCAGTATTTTTAGGGCCTCCTCACTCACGCACCCTTTATAGAAAGCCTTCACGACGGCTTCTTTAATAATAATCAAAAGTTGACTATAAGAGTATCCTTCTAGGCGGGTCACCCCAAAACTTAACGGGTGCATGTTTTCGGTGACCCTCCTCACCACCTCAGCGCTTCTCGTAGTCATAACAATGTATAGTCCCTGCCCGTTTCTTAACCTATCTTTCATCTTTGAGAGGTTCACTATAAGCTTCATGCCGTTTTTCGTTGAAGCCCACCAGTCGATGTCGTCTAAGATTATTAGGGCGCTTTTTCCGTTAATAGCGTCCAAAAACACCTCGAAGAGTTCGGTCATCGAAACCCCTCTTCGTGGTATGGAGGGAATGATGCTACGTATTATCCCACACATTACATTGTATGCGCTGCTTTCCATTCTACTGTTAAAGTAGACTTGAACTGAATCCTTGCTCTTTTCCAGAACGCTGAAAACCCTTTTCGAGATAGCCGTCTTCCCCACCCCTGCCTCACCGAATAGTAATCTGCAGAAAAAACCTCCCTCGGCTAAAACATGCTTTGCCTCGGTGATTATCTGCTCTAAGACCTTCTCTCTAAACCATAAGCTGCCGTTTAAAGCGTGCGGACTTAAACACCATGGATCCTTAACCAGAAAATAATTGGTATAGCATTGCTTCATCGTTAAACCTCCCTTGCAACTCTAAACTTGTTTAGTACTTATTTTTCCGAGCCTAAAAGATAAATAGGCTTAAGTGTCCTAGACTTCCAGTATTTCCAGTATTCTCCCGATGAACCCTTTAACCAGGAAGGAATGCATCTCCTCGGTTAAAGACTTCTCAGTGATGATGGTGAATCCCATGAAAATAAGATCTTTTAATCGTCTTGATAAAACGGAACTTCATGGAATATTAAGCAGACGGGGAAACAGCCTTAAAAACGTTATGAGAAGGGTGGAAAGAATAGTAGAAGCAGTCCGGGTGCAGGGTGATAAGGCAGTCATTCGCTACACGGAAAAATATGATGGGGTAACGCTCTCCCCTTCCACTATAAGAGTTAAAGAGAGAGAGATGATGGAAGCCTACGAGAAAGTTCCAGAAAAATTTATAACCGCAATAAGGACAGCAGCTGAGAACATAGAAGCATACCATAAGAGGCAGCTGGCAACTTTTACCTTTAGCCCTGCTCCGGGCATCATTCTAAAGCAAGTTTTCCGTCCAGTCGAGTGTGCAGGAATATATGTCCCCGGGGGGCGTGCAGCGTACCCTTCAACCGTTTTAATGACCGCTATACCGGCGCGGATAGCAGGAGTTAGGAGAATAGTTGCATGCACCCCTCCCAGCAGAAACGGTAGTGTTACACCTGCTATTTTGGTTGCTTGCAAGGAGGCGGGAGTCACCGACATTTTTAGGATAGGCGGCGCCCAAGCAATAGCAGCCATGGCGTACGGAACCGGCACGGTGCCGAAGGTAGACGTTATAGTAGGGCCAGGAAACATTTACGTTACCGCAGCTAAGCTGCTTGTAAGCTCAGACGTGAAGGTAGACTTGCCTGCAGGGCCAAGCGAGCTCTTAGTTTTGGCTGATAAAAGCTCTAACCCCCTCTTCGTAGCTGCAGACCTAGTTTCTCAGGCAGAACATGACCCCTCAGCAGCAGTAGTTTTAGTTACCACCTCAAGGAGTTTCGGTGAGAGGGTGGTGAAGCTGGCTTACAAGCTAGCCAGCAACTTACCAACCAAAGACACCATTGTTAGCGCTCTCAACAACGGATGGGTTATACTGGTGGAAAACTTGGACGAAGCGGTGAAGTTTATTAATCTATACGCTCCTGAACACCTTGAAATACAAGTGGAGAACGCCGAGTACGTTTTAGAGAAGGTCAGGAACGCCGGCGCTATATTCCTCGGAAAGTATTCCCCTGTAGCGGTAGGCGACTACGCTGCTGGATCCAATCATGTTCTACCAACCGGAGGATACGCTAAAGCTTACTCTGGGCTTTCGGTAGATTGCTTCGTTAAAAGAATAAGCGTTGTCAAGTGCACCCTCAGCGGGCTCAAGAAACTCTCTGAAGTCGTATCTACCTTAGCTGAGCTCGAAGGGCTCCCTGCCCATGCAGAATCCGTCCGGGTGAGACTTAACAATGAAAAATGTTAGGCGTATCCTGATGAACCTTAAGCCATATCGTGGGGAGACGTCAAGAGTAGAATTAGCCAGGTTGCTTGGAGTACCACCAGACCACATTCTACCTCTCCATGCAAACGAAAACCTCTTCATAGATAAGGAATGGGTAAAGGAGAACATAGTTGAAGCCCTGAAAAGAATCGACCCCAGAATGTATCCTGACCCGCAAAATGTAGAGGTTTGTGAGGTGCTGGCTCAGCATTATGGCGTGCACAAGGAAGAAGTTGTCATTGGAAACGGGGCGGATGAACTAATTGACGGCATCTCACGCTGCTTCATAGAGAACGGCGACACCGTCGTCACCCTTGACCCCACATTCCAAGTCTACGAGCTCTCTGCAACCCTCTACGGAGGAGTACACAAAAGTGTTCTCTTAAGAGGGGACTTCTCCATAGACATCGAACACCTTTTAAACGTGGTAGGAGACGCCAAGCTAATTTATATTTGCTCTCCAAACAATCCAACGGGAAATCAGCACGAGGAATCGGTGATTAGGGAAGTGCTGGAAAACACGAACTCAATAATTGTTTTGGACGAGGCGTATGTGGAATTCGCCGACAAGTCACTAAGTGGTTTAATTCATGAATATGAAAACCTGATCGTGCTACGGACATTTTCCAAAGCCTTCGGGATTGCAGGGTTAAGGTTTGGCGTGGCTCTCTCAAACCCTGAAAGCGCCGACTTCATGAGGCGTGTCCTCCAGCCGTACAATGTAAACAGCATAGCGCAATACACGGTCCTGTCTCTTCTAGACAATTGGGAGTACGTTGCAGGAAAAATAGAGGAAGTTAAAAGGGAACGGGAGAGACTGCGGAGAGATCTCTCACGGATAGAGGGGATTAGAGTTTACCCGTCTAAAGCAAACTTTCTTCTGGTTAGAGTCATTAGAGAAGACATAGACGCAACAACCGTTCAGGGAAAACTAATGGAAAAAGGCATATTGGTGCGAGACAGAAGCAACCTCCCACTCCTAGGTAATTGCCTGAGAATAACTGTTTGCCCTAAGCCCATGTCTGAGAGGTTAATTTTAGCGCTTAAAGAAGTGCTTTCTGGTGAAAACGAACTATGACGTACCTATATGAAAAAATCTCCACTTCGCAGGGTTTTTCCCTTATCAGGAAGGATCGAGTGTTCCTCGTGAGAAAGCTTGAAGGATTGATTTTTGACTGTGACGGGGTAATATTTGACGTTTCAGAGTCGTTCAGGTCAGCCATAATGCTCACCGTTAACTGGTTCTTCAACGTTGTCATGGGGTTTAGCGTGGACGAGCTTGCCAAACCAGACCATATACAGCTACTTAAGGACTCAGGAGGATTTAACAACGACTGGGAGTTAACGTATGCATTAGTCCTCTATTATCTCACAACGCTGATAATAGACGCCTTAACGAAGAGCGTCCACCTCAAACTGCCAAGTAGCTCCTCTGTAAGCACAATGAACGAAGCCTACTCCCTCTTCAGAGAACTTGGTAGGATGTTAAGGAAAAGAGGCGTACAACTTAAACCTGCAACCTCCTTGGAACTAAAGGAATACATTGAAGAAGCTGGGAATGGCGGCTTACGATCTGTTGAAGAGGTCTCAGCTAGAAGAATCTCCGCCGCTACAGGCATAAGCACCAGTCATGCTAAAGCGGTGCTAGATACTTTATCCCCTTTTAAAGGAGACCTTTACGGCACGAACATAATTAAGCGGTACTTTGAAGAGTTATACTCTGGAAAAGACCTGTTCGTCCAAGTTTATAGGGTTCACCCCGTATTTCACCGTGGAGAAGGGTTGATAGAGAAAGAAAAACTAATAGTTAGACGTGAAGCTCTTGCAAGGCTGATTAGTTTCGGTTTTCCTCCAATAGGCATCGCCTCGGGAAGGTTGAGAAAGCAAACGCTTCCCATAATTGAAAGATATGGTGTTGAGCGTTTCTTCAATTTGCCTGCTTCCACTTTCCTAGAGGAAATAAAGGAAAAAGAGGAGGAGCTCTTGAGGGTGGGCGTCTCCGTTAAATTAGAGAAGCCTAATCCTTATTCTCTTCTTTCAACAGCCTCGAAAATGGGCATCCGGGAAGCGTTCGGTTATGTAGGTGACACCGTGTCCGATGTTTTAGCATCAATAAACGCCGAGAAGGAAAGCAAATATTCTGTTATGAGCATTGGGGTACTCTGCTCAACTGTTAATAAGGCGAGGACCATCGAGAAGTTTTTAGAGCTAGGTTGCGATATAATTGCACACAGCCCGAACGAGCTGCCAGAAATACTTGCTGAGGTGTGTTAAATGAGAGAGGCCGCTGTTAGCAGGAAAACCGCTGAGACAAAGGTTAAAGTTAAAGTCAATTTGGACGGAAGCGGCGTAGGGGAAGCAAAAACTGGAGTAAAGTTTCTAGATCACATGTTAAAGACGTTCTCCAAGCACTCCTTAATAGACGTTTCAGTAGAAGCCGAAGGTGATTTAAAGCATCATGTGATCGAAGATGTTGGAATAACGCTTGGTGAAGCTCTAAAGAAGGCGCTTGGAGACAAGAAAGGAATCTTCAGGTTTGGAAGCTGCGTCATCCCCATGGATGACGCATTAGTGGCTGTAGCTTTAGATTGCGGAGGACGTCCATATGCAAGTATAGACCTAAAGCTAGAGGGCAGCCAAGTCGAGGACATGGCGTCCCAGGAAGTGAAGCATTTCTTTGTCTCCCTAGCTAACTCTCTAGGGTTAAACCTGCACATTAACACGTTGTATGGAGAGAATGACCATCACAAGGTCGAAGCCGCCTTCAAGGCTGTTGCGGTAGCGTTAAGGCAAGCTGTTAGTATAGATCCTCGAAGAAAAGGTGAGGTTGCAAGCCTTAAGGAGATGCTTTAAGATGTTAATGTGCGTGGTGGACTACGGCGTAGGGAACCTGAGAAGCATAGTTAGGGGGCTGGAGAAGGCAGGTGCCTCCGCTAAGTTGACAAGGGACGCCAAGGAATTATCGGATGCCGACGCGATAGTCCTTCCAGGAGTAGGCGCCTTTAAGGACGCGATGGAAAACTTAGCCAGCTTAAAAAACACCCTTCTCGACGAAATAAAGAGTGGAAAGCCGCTTTTAGGCATATGCCTTGGCCTTCAGCTTCTTTTCACCGAAAGCACAGAGGGTGGCTTACACAAGGGACTTGACGTCGTAAACGGGAAAGTTGTAAGGTTGCCTAGTAACGTGAAAGTGCCACACATAGGCTGGAACACTATAAAACTTCATGACCATAGCATTTCCTTGTTTGAAGGAATAACAGATGAATCATACTTCTACTTTGTTCACTCATACTATGCCGTGCCCAAAGATGAGAACGTGGTAGCGGCGAGAACGCGATATGGTGTGTCCTTCCCCTCGGTTATTCGCAAGGGCAACGTGTTCGCCACACAATTTCATCCAGAGAAGTCTGGCAGAATAGGCTTAAAGCTTCTTAGGAACTTTGTTCAAATGGTTAAGGAAGGGTTTTAGATGCTCATAATTCCCTCAGTAGACATCCTTAAAGGTAAATGTGTAAGGCTAACTAGGGGTCAACCTGGCAGCGAAGAAGTTTTCTTTCAAGACCCCCTTAAGGCGGCCCTTCACTGGGAAAATCAGGGAGCGGAAGCGTTACACATAGTAGACTTAGATGGTGCCCTAGGTCAAGGGGACAATATGCGCCACATCAGAAGAATCCTTAAAGAAGTGTCCATTGACGTTGAGGTTGGGGGAGGAATCAGAAGCCTAGAAAAAGCCATAAAGATTTACTCCATGGGAGCCGAACGTGTAATTCTAGGCTCCTTCGCTTTTAGAGATCCTAAAGCTGTCAAGAAACTTGCCGGTGAAATAGGCGGAAACCATGTTATGGTGGCGCTGGACTATAAAGGTGAAATGATTATGGTGGAAGGGTGGACCAAAACAGTTAACGCGAACGTTTACGACGTAGCCGCCGGATTTGAGGAGGCCGGCGCTCGCTGGATCCTAGCTACAGCCGTGACGCGTGACGGCACCCTCAAAGGAGCAGACGTAAGGGTTATTTCAGAGCTAGTAAGGAAAGTTAAGGTTATGGTTGTTGCCTCAGGAGGAGTGAAAAGCTTAGAGGACGTCATAGCTCTTAAAAATGCCGGTGCCGCCGGCGTAGTAATTGGAAAAGCTCTTTACAAGGGCCTTCTCTCTTTGAGGGAAGCGAAGGAGGCTGCAAGATGCTGGCAAAGAGGATCATACCCTGCCTTGACATGACTGGAGGACGAGTGGTTAAAGGTATCCGCTTTAAAAACTTGAGGGATGCCGGCGATCCCGCAGAGCTAGCCCGCCTCTACGATGAAGAAGGCGCTGACGAACTGGTGTTCTTAGACATAACCGCTTCAAGCGATCAAAGGCAAATTTTAATAGACGTGGTCGAGCGAACAGCAGATAATGTTTTTATACCGTTCACCGTGGGCGGCGGGATCAGAAGTATGGAAGACATAAGGCAAGTTCTATGTGCCGGTGCAGATAAGGTTGCGATAAACACCGCAGCAGTTAAGAAACCCCAACTAATAAGGGACGCAGCCAGAAAATTTGGCAGTCAATGCATCGTCTGCGCCATTGACGCTAAAAGAGTGCTGGCAAGCAAGAAGGACCCTGATAGAATAACAGTGTCGACCCCTGAGGGAAGATTCTGGTGGGAAGTCTACATATATGGAGGCCGGCAGCCCACAGGGATCGACGCTATAAAGTGGTCCATTACCGTTGAAAGGCTGGGAGCAGGGGAAATCCTCTTAACAAGCATGGATTACGATGGAACCAAGAAAGGGTACGACGTATACCTCACAAAGGAGGTCTGTAGAAGGGTGAGGGTGCCTGTTATTGCAAGTGGAGGCGCAGGGAGCCCCGACCACATATACCAAGCTCTAACGCAAGGAGGGGCTGACGCAGCACTGGCAGCCTCCATATTCCACTATGGAATATACTCGATAAGCGAGGTTAAAAAATATTTAGCTAGAAAAGGGGTTCCCGTGAGGCTATAAACATGAACATCAAGGAAGTTGTTAACAAGCTGGATTTCCAGAAGGGAGGAGGAATAATACCTGCAATAATTCAAGACGTTAAAACCAAAGAGGTGCTAATGTTAGGATACATGGACAAGGAGGCCCTAGAGAGAACACTCACCACAGGTTACATGCACTACTACAGTAGGACTAGGAGGCGAATCTGGATGAAAGGTGAGGAATCGAAGCACTATCAGTTGGTCCGTGAAGCATACTGCGACTGCGACTACGACGCTCTCCTATTCAAAGTAGAGCAAAAGGAAGCGTGTTGCCACGAAGGATACTACACTTGCTTCCATAACGTGATAAGAGGCAATAAAACGTTCAGGAGGGTTTTCCAGCCGGAAGTAGTCTACAGCCAGGCGAAGATACTGGACGAAATCTTCAATGTAATAATGGATCGCATGGAAAAACCTAGGAAGGGTTCCTATGTCTCAAACCTGACCGGGAAAGGTCTAAACGCAGTGCTCCAGAAGGTGGGTGAGGAAGCGGTAGAACTTATAATTGCAGCGAAGGACGGGGGGAGACGGGAAGTAGTAAGCGAGGCAGCAGACCTGCTATTTCACGTGCTAGTGCTTTTAGCCAAGAAGGGAGTGAAAATAAGCGAAGTTTACGAGGAGCTAAGAAAAAGGAGGGAGAGCAAAAGCTAGTATACGGGAGTAACCCAGTGCTCGTACTTAGGATTTTTGCCAAGCGTAACCTCTGAAAACGCTTTCTGAAGCTTTCTTGTAATCGGCCCCGGCTTACCATCCCCCACCGGAATGTTATCGATCTCGACAACCGGAGTTATTTCTCCTGCAGTCCCGGTGATGAAGACCTCGTCCATATTGTAAAGCTCTGCTCTTGTAATGTCCCTCTCGGTCACGTTCACTCCAAGCTCCTCCCTAGCTAGCGTGATCACCGTATCCCTGGTGATCCCCCTGAGAATGGAAGCGTATAGTGGAGTGGTGATGAGCTCCTCATCCTTAACAGCAAAGAGGTTTTCCCCTGACCCTTCAGCCACAAAACCCCGATGGTCAAGTAGCAGTGCCTCGTCAAACCCGCGCTCAGCAGCCTCTAGCTTAGCAAGAATACTATTAATGTACTGGCCACAAGCCTTAACTTCAGGCGGTAACGCTCTGGGAGAAATTCTCTCCCAAGAAGAAAACATACACCGCACACCCTTCTCAAGAGCTTCAGGGCCCAAGTAACGTCCAAAGGGTACAACGTAGATTGCCGCCTCAACAGGGACCTTAAGAGGGTTTAACCCTAAAGGACCATACCCTCGGAAAACAATAGGTCTGATGTATACTGTCTCATGGAGGTTGTTTCGTCTTATAAGCTCAATGATAGCGTCACATATCTCCTGTTTACTGTAAGGAACATCCATCTTATACACTTTAGCAGAGTAAAAAAGCCTGTCAATGTGCTCACGCAGCCTAAAAATCAGAATATTCCCGTCCTCAGTAGCATACCCTCTTATCCCCTCAAAAACACCGCTACCATAATGTAACGCGTGTGTCTTAATGTGTACAACAGCACGATCCCACTCGACAAACTTGCCATTCACCCAGCAATAATCAGCCCGCTCCTCTGACATAGACGACACCTCCATTAGTTACCTTTAGACTTGAAGGACAAGGAATATAAGCGTTACACCTCCCTTTCTCGCTACCCCTTAGAAAGGTAGCTGGAGTAAATTCCCCCACCTTTCAATCTTTAATTGCCCCGCCAATCAACCACCACTATCTCCACCCTAAACAACAAAAGGCATTAGGCTTCTCAGAGGGAAAAATTAAATATAATTGTTCCACTTCTTATCTTCATGGTGCCGGGGTCACCTAGCCAGCCTCAAGCCTAGAATGGATAAACAGCCAGAATGGGTGCCAGACTCATAATCCCTGCTGTATCGGGGTCAGATGGGATATCTGGTTGCAGGGGTTCGAATCCCCTCCCCGGCACTTCTCCTTTAAATTCTAAACACGTTTCAAAAGTGGGTGAAGGGAATTAACTAATTAGTTGGAGCCGCCGAGGGGATTTGAACCCCTGACCTGCGGATTACAATTCCGGTCTGGCGATGTCCGCCGCTCTTCCAGCTGAGCTACGGCGGCTCCTTAGTTAGACTCTTTCTTCTAAAGGCTTTTTTAATTTTTTGTGGTCAGTCTTTTTTAAGGGATGAGGGGAGTTTGCGTTGTTGGATTTGCTTCCTCCTCTCCCAAGGGTTTCTCATGTAGGATTCATTCTTTTATAATGTCTCCTTTGTTTCGCCGTTTTCCTTTAAGGCTGGTTTACATTTTTTGGAGTAACGGGGTTATGATTAGTGTTATCATCCCTGGTTTTATAGCTGATTTCTTTGAAATATGACTTTGTATGGCTGCTGCTCTTTGTATTTCTATGGGGAGCTGCTCCAGTTCTACGTTTGTGTAGAATGCGATCATGTGGTTCTCTCCCAGTCTAGGGAGAAACTGTATTAGTAACGGGTTGATGAACTCTCTTTTTTTGGGGTTGTTGACGGTTACGACTATTCTTCTGCTTTGGGGTGCCGTCTTTATTTTCTGAGTCACATAGCGGATCTGGTTTACTTGTTTTCTTTCTCCTTCGTCGCTCTTCCCTTCGTATTTTTCTAGTTCTTGAAGGAGCTGGTAATAACTTTCAGGGGGGTTTGGCGGTGGCTCGGCTTTCTCTATCCTTAAGGTTAAATACAGGTATTTCGTTGAATCGTCTTGTTTTTCCGCATACCTTTGGAAGGCGTCCCTCACCCTCTTGATGGCTGACTGAGGCGTCGTAGCCGTTAACATTATTGGCCCAGCTATCCTGTTAGTTCTTTCATGCGTGTAGGTTGGAGTCTGATTTTGCTCTAATGCGAGTTTAACATCTTCTTCGGATGTTTTGTATATGTGGGCTGATGCTGAGATCGTGGTTGTTGTGCCTATGGACCGGATCCCTCTGAATTGTGATGCTACTTCCGTCAGGAAAACCCTGTTTATTCCTGCGACATCGTCTGGGTATGCCCTTGCCATGTCGTTGCTCCTGATGTACACTGTTACGTGGACGACGTCTGCAACCCTGTGGAATAGGATCATGTTGATGCAGGGTGGGTTAGCATTTTCAATATCTGAAACGGGGTTCCATAGTTGGATCAGGGCCACTCTGTCCTCCTTCAGTTTTTCTTTAGCCTGCTTAACTTGGTCAACTTGAAACCTTTTTCTTGCGCACCAGCCGTAAGTGTACGTGTGCCCCCCTCTTTCGGATGTTATGTATTGAGGTATGTAGCTTTCCTGAAGCGTCTTTAAGTCCATTCCAATGTACCCACGTGGTAGGGGAGGGCCGCTCCTCCAGTTAGTTAAGTGGATCACGCACCCTATAGTTTCTAGGGTCTCTTGCTTTTTATCCTCGGTGGTTAAGGGGACTCCCTTCTGAAGGATTATCCTGTTCACCTGTCTCCAGGCGCCGTCTATGTGGCATACCCGCACTAAGTAGGGGCCGTAGGCCTTCATGTTCCATCCTTCCCCAACTGGTAGTATGGATGAACCGGCCTAGGCATCACGTTAAGAACGTTGCACAGCTCGTCTGCCACAGTTACTTCTGCAGCTGCAACTTGCCGGAAAATTCTTGGAGCGTTTCTCATAGGTCCATAAAGATTTAGGTCTACACCGTAGAGTACGGGAAGGCTGTATATGAACGAGAAGTCCATTTTCTGCTTCATTTCCGGTGGGATGCCTGCATAAAGATTGTGGATGCCTATCGCCGTAGGGTATCCGTAATGGTTCTTTAGTGCCCATGACGAGTAAACAGCCTCTATGCTTCCTTCCCCAAGGATCGGGACGCCTGGGTCAAGAATAACGTTATCAACCACTGCTCCTTTAACTCTGGATAGTATCTGGTCTATCTTTTTAAATCTGGCTTCAAGCGTGAAGTCGTAAGCCAGGATTATTGCATAGTCTATCGGGGATATTTCTTGAAGCATCCTTGCTTCCTTCTCTTCAACGCTTAGTATCGAGTTATAAATTATCCTCCCGTTCAACCCTGTTTCCTTCGCCATCCTCATGGCTTCCACCCGTGCTTCCAAGCTTGTTGAATCGATTATTATTGGGGCATCTGTTACGTCCGCTACAAAGAACATATATTTTGTAAGTGCTTCGGCGGTCTCCCCAACCACATGGACCATTGAAGGTATCCCGTACTCCTCTGAGAGTTCCGCCTGCTGTATTATAAGTTTCTCCGCGCCTTCTTTATCGAATAAACCTTTCCTTCCATCTTTAACTAAAGGATCTTTCCTGAAGAAGAGCGTTCCAGCAAGGACGGAAGCATACTCTCCCCTCTGCCCCCCAAGCTTGACCCCTGCAATGTCATAGACGATCAGCTTCCTGCGATGGAAAAGTGTATTTACCGGCTCAACCCCTCTTAGCCTTAGGTCCTCGCCCTCCCTTAGAACCCGTTCTAGCGCCGTCATCCAATCATATTTTTCCTCTCTCGGAGAGGGGAGGAGCGGCTGCTCGGGGTAGGCTTCAACCTGCCTTGCCGAGAAGGAACGAATTACTGAGACTATCTTGTCAGGATCCTTCTCGCCACGTAAATCTATGATCTCGACTTGCTTTTTGAATCTTTCAACTACAATGTGAGGGGTAGCGATCTTAAAGTATTTCGGGTGAAGAATTGGGATTGTTCCCTCGCTCCCAATAACCCTAAAATCGTCTCCTATCCCGTTTTGGTGAAGTGCGACCAGAGTCTGTCCTGGCTCATGGCCTACCACCTTTTCTCCGCAGACAACGAGGAACCTGATGTGGCTGTTAGATACTACGTTCTGAAGTATCCTTGCTATTCCGTCATTTTCCGTTTCACATGGACCTGCTATTGCGACAAGTTTAGGTTCTTTCGCGATGATCCTTTCAGGTAGGTCGTGGGATCCACAGGTTACAACGGCAAAGGATGCTTTCCTGTTCCCTACGGTATAATCTCCAGCTATGTAAGGCCACTCCAACGTGCTGCCTCCCACAAAAAGTAAAAGACCTGTTTCACTCTTTTGTTTAAAATCACATCCTATAAAACGTTCGGGGCGTTATTAGTTAAGTGGTACACCTTAAAACTAGGACGTGGAGGGAGAAGTGTTGGCTGATACTGTGGGTGAAATCGTTAAGACCATGATGAAGCTTGCCCCTCCAGAATTAGCTTTAAGGGACGATGCCATCGGCTTTCAGGTAGAACCGCACAGGAGGGGGATGAATAAGCTTGTCCGGCGCTGCGGGGTTGCATTAGATCCTTCTTTGGCTGTTATCAGGGAAGCTGTAGAGGCAGGTGTTTCTCTTCTCATAACCCATCATCCTCTATTCACCCAGCCGGTAAATAGGGTTGATGGAGGCCTCTTAAGACGGCTGAAGCTTCTGCTGGATAACAACATTGCCCTTTATGTCGCCCACTCAAACCTTGACGCTGCAGAGGGCGGGTTAAACGACACGCTAGCCGAAGTTTTAAATCTAAACATTGTAGATGTCTTGGAGGTTGCCGATGGAAACGGTACCGTTCCACTAGGGCGGGTTTGCATGGTGAAAGTGAAAGAAATGAAATTAGAGACCTTTGCAGACTACGTTTTTCATAAGCTTAACGCTGAACTCGTCCAGTACGTTAAGGCGAGGGAAAAACCTATAGAAAAGGTTGCCGTCGCCTGCGGGCGGAACGCATCCCCCAGCCTTCTCGTTTATTCCAAGAAGAAGGGTGCAGACACTTACCTGACAGGCGAGTTCTCTTACAGTCTGGCTTTAACAGGGGAAGAAGAAGGGGTGAACGTTGTTAGTGTCAGCCATTACGACACGGAGAAACACGGAATGAAAAAAGTTGCCCAGCTACTGAGCATAGAGCATCCTGAAGTTCATGTCTTGTTCTTCGACCTCAAACCTAAAGTGTTCCACTTCGTAAAAGGCGAAATTGAAGATGCATTTGAGCTCTAGCATTCTCGTCGAGGCATGCAACAACTTTAGTGCTTGGAAGAAATCCATCCGTTTGTAATTCTTGACGGGGGCATTTTTTAAACTAACTATTTCAGTTCTCCTAAGTGGAGTAGCGCTCTATTACGTTGTCCATTTTTTAAGCTTGTTGAACACTCTTGCAATCAACTCCGCGTTTTCTTTAAACCGTGTTATGTCTTCTCTGGATAATACTCTAACCTGGGCTGCCGGTGCCCCTGCAACGCTAGTCCTAGGCGGTACCACCGTGTTCTGTGCAACTATCGATCCTGAGGCGACGAGTGCTCCCTCCCCTATTGTTGCCCCTTCAAAGATGATTGCCCCGTCTCCTATGACAGCCACATCTCCACAGTAGCATCCATGCATTACAACGTTACTTCCCACGGAAACGAAATTTCCTATTATAACTGGAGCGCTTTCCGAGCGGGCGTGAATTATTGTTCCATCCTGTATGTTTGTGTAGCTGCCGATCTGAACCTTCCCGAAGTCTCCTCTTATCACGCAGCCGGGCCATACACTTGAAAACTCCCCTATTTCAACGTCCCCTATTATAGTAGCTTGAGGGCTGACAAAGGCGTTTTTATCAATTCTAGGTTGCTTGCCTTGAAACTCTAGAATAGGCATTTCCCACTCCTCCATAAAACAGGGGGCTTTGCCGAGCACTTCATAGCTTGAACTTATATCTTATTTTTGGTTTTAAAGCCTTTATCTTTCATGTTTTTCACATCGATATCATTTCTTCGTAACGGTAGCTTTCCCACGCTGGCTTGCAACTGCAGCTGAGTTTTTCGATTTCACTCACGTTTTGGCTTAGCGAAAACTTCCTCAGAGCTCCGTCAACTCTCTTATCGCATACGCCGCAGTTGTGAGGGCCCCTTGGGCTTCCTGAAGCTACAGGGACGCAGATCAACGTCGTATCAATTTCTCGATACACGTCTTGAATTATTTTCACTAGACTCCAGAGCCACGGAGGTCTATAATCACCCTTCTTCCATAGTAGCTCAACGAAGGTGCCCTTGTGAACCGTGCAGGGATTCAGTGAGATAACGTCTACACCCATTTCAGATAGAGTTATAATAGAGTTCTCGGTGTCGATGATGGCCTCCTCCTCTCTTAAAAAAGGCGGCTTAACCAGGAGGTACACTTTAACCCTTGCTCCGAGAGCCTTTGCCACGTCCATTGCCTTCTTGAACTCCATGAACGTGAACCCTTTATTTATAACTTTCCTAACTTTATCGTTTACCGTTTCGAGCCCGACGGCTATGGTTAACTGCTTTCCTTTGAGAGCCTGAACGCACCTGCTAACGTTCTCGACCGTCACAAAGCTAGGACGTGTTTCGAGGACGACCTCTTTCACCCTGGGGTCTTTCGATATGAACCATAGGATTTCATTTTGCGCGTCTTCAGGAACCTCGTTTTCGTCGAGGAAGCTACCTGAAGTAAATATTTTCACAGCCATAGGAGGCTTAGCTGAGGAAGCCTTTCTGTATGCACCCTTAAACTGGTTAACGATTTGCTCGGAGGACACGTCACCCTTAACGCCTTCATAAATATATCCGCACATCGAACAACCACCATGCTCGGATAGTGCCCAACTACACCCCCTAGTAGCTAAAACAACAACGAGTGCCCTCCCCCTTTCACCTAAAACCCTATCTTCTTCGATCCAAGCCCTCACCGGCCGCCCTCCCTCCACCCTCCTGAGACCGAGGTACTCCTTTCTCAGCTCCAAGATAGCCTTCGAAAGAACCCTACTAAACGTCAACTTCCACCCCTCCTTGCATGTTTAATCTTAACAGCTACCCCACGGCTAACCTCCACCATTTCCTCCCCGCTGAGGTTAGCCTCCCCTACCCCAATCAACCTCCCAAGACTATTTATGACGAAAACCACGTCTCCAGGTCTTATGTTAGGATCAGCATCTTCAACTCCCGGAGCCATTATGGACGAGCCCCTAAACATCTCTCCCCTAAATAAAACCCAGTGGCTGCGCTTAGCTAATATTTCTCCCCCATTCATCGTTGGAACGATCAACCCCGTTGAAGGCGATGAAGCAGCTAGCAACACGTCCCCGCGATAAAGTCTCTTAACCCCCTTCCTCTCTACCTTTACGTGTGTACCCTGTTTAACCAGTAGGTCTCCTGCTCCAACACCGAACTGGTAATCTGCAACGCTTCTAAAGGCTTCTTTAACCCTTTCAAACCAGCCGACTTCCTCCGATGGAACTCTTTCTAATGTCTCCCTTAGGGAAAGTAGTGAAGACGAACTAGTCGGGTTTCCCTCTATTTCCGTGTAAATTATGTCCTTACCTGCTATTTCACTCGCCTTCTTGCATGCTTTAAGGTATCCTCCATCAAGATGGGCTACTATAGCACAGTCATCAGGAAACTTCTCTATGTATTTTGAAATGCATTTAGCAGCTATTTCTATCTCTTCAGCATCCCAGTCCCCTGTTACCGGTACGTCGTAGTGTGCTGCAGGATAAACCTCCTCAAGCTCCCTTGGCACCAGCCCCAACGGGGAAGTCACTATCCCCTCACAGATGCTCTTGACTCCTGCCTCCTCCACCACCCTTCTGAAAAGCTTATGTGACGGTGACTGAGAGTATGGTTTTCTAGCGGAGCAAGGTAGGAGGAGGACGGCAGTAGCCCACTTGGGTGGCGTATACCTTTCAGCTACCCTTCCTCTGAACCGCTCTAAGGATGGACGATAATAAGACTCGGGTCCTACGCAATGTACCTTGCCTTTACCCGAAATAGGGGTGTATTTTTCTAGGAGCCGCTGCGCATCCCGGTCCAGTATTCGAAGGAGAGCAGTTAACTCCGTTGAACAGTGTGCCGCCGCCTCCACGCCTTCACGGAGCTGCGTGCTTCTTATGAGTAACTCCGCTTTTCTTAGGATTCCCAACGCCGAAAGGACGTTATGCTTAAAAAGAAGCTGAAATCTTTCATCCTCACTTAGCACGCTTGGCAGTTTTACACACGCATCACAGAAGCATGGTAAACTCTTAAAGTCCTTCAACTGGTACCATTTCCCCTCAAAAAGGTAAAGCCCATTTAGCGATGCGCCGATTAGGTTTGCCGCGTCGAATAGGTCAACACCCAAGTATGTTAGGTGAAGGTAGTGTGATGGTGGAACCCCTACAGCGTAAACCACAGCATTAGGGCTAATAAACTTGTTAACAGCCGTCATAAAAGCAGCCAGCTCCCTTGGGTTATGGATAATACGGTTTAGCCCCTTCAAAACGTACATTTCAGCGCCGGCAGCATTGATCCCTGAAAGATATTCTTCCCAAAGATCCTTGTAAGGTATGTAATATATCGGGGCTGCTATAGGTGATCCCCCAGCCAGCTTCCTGAAAACCCTAGTATTTTCTATTACTTCAAGCATTAGCTGCTGGGCTACCTCCCGAGGCCCGATAACTGGCGTACTGGGAACCATTAGGATGTCGCCACCTGACTTTAACTCCATGTTTAAGGCTTCCTCTAAATCAAGAAGTAATGGTCCTATGGTGCCTACAATTCGAACCTTCTCCCTGAAAGTTGCATTTACTAGAGCACCACTACTTGACGCTACAACTACCGTTATTTCGGCTTGAACCGGTAGGCTAAAATGGCCGTTGAGTAATGGAAACACTAGGTTCGGCGTTCCCACCACTTTCCCGTTAATTCTTAAACGGGATACTCTTCCGGGTCCATCATGGCGCATTATCTCGATCATTAAACCACCGTTACCTATGTGCCTTTACTTCAATTGAAACCAACTTTTTATTTCATCCCCGATCCTAAATTCTGCTAATTCCTCCAGCACCATTCTATCGTGAGGCATGTTTGGTGGCTGTACACCATTAGCCCGCAGCATTATATCCCGGGCAAGCCTGTAATATTTTGTTCTTCTTATGGAGCGCCAGAGCCGTCTACCGGCAATTTCCCTCGCTTTCTTAAGGGCTTCCTTGTAAGACACTAATCCATGCATTTTTAACGCTGTAAAGAGCATCAGAAGAAGGCTAAGCGAAGCAGCGAACCTAGATAGTTTAGATGGTTTAGCCGAGACCGCCTCCTTGTACCCCCTAAGAAAACATTCAAATGCTTCTCTTACGCATCCCTTAGCAAATAAACAGTCACCAGCTTTTAACAGTAAAATTGCCGCTCGCTCGTGTAGCCCCTCCACCTCAAGGATGGAGGAGCAAAGCGTGAAAAGAAAGGCGCTCTCCTGGTACTTCCCCCTCGCTTTCATGTAAAAGGCTTTGCTCAACAGTTCCCCGACATGCTTAATAACATCAACGTAGAGGCTCACTGCTTTACCTTCATCTCTTCCTTTCCTACGTAATTCAATATACTCCTCCAGTAATCTAACTTTGCTTTCACCCATTAAAAACACCTCAAAATAAGGGAGCAGTTATAAAAACCATTTTTAACCTTTCAAATCGGAACAACACTTCTAAGTGATAAAACGAGAACGCATCTTTTAATAGTTTAGCATTCCTACTTTAATGACGGTGCGGAGTATGGCTCACTTTAACCACGGCGTCTTCGTATCCCTTTCTAAAGCCGTAGTGCTAGGTAACAGGACGGTATGCGACGGACATGAAGACGGCTACACTTTGAGGGTAGTGACACATGCCCATGCAGACCATCTTTATGGCTTACGTAATAGCACTAGGAAATGTGACCTTGTCGTCTCAACTAGAGAGACAAAGGACTTACTGTCAGCTACCCGCAGATGCAGAACCAGCATGATCGTCCCCGTACACTACAATCAAACTATAAAAATTCGAGACGAGAAAGTTACGTTAATACCCGCAAACCACATATTAGGTTACGATGTCTTTACAGCAGCGACTTCAGACTAGATGGCACCCCAACCGTTAAGTGTGACGTCCTCGTCCTTGACGCAACATACGGTGCACCATCTAACGTTAGGCCATCGATAGATGCTGTTCACGAAGCCCTTATTACCTTGGTTGAGAGCAGCCTTAAGACGGGGAAACCCGTACATGTCTTCGGTTTCATAGGGAAAGTGCAGGAGGTCATGTCTTTTCTTAGGCGGAAAGGAATCACCGTTCCTTTCGTAACGTCGCCTAGAATGTACAGGGTTTCAAGGGTTTACGAGAAGTATGGTTTCACGCTTGGAGAATATTATTCCTCGGAGGGGGTGGTGGGGAGAAAAATTCTTAAGGATGACTTATACATAGCATTTTTCTCTCCGTTTGAAAGAACATACCTAAAGGGCGAGTTTACTCGGATGGAGCTTACAGGATGGCTCTTTGGTAAGCCCTACGTTGAAAGAAGCAAAAACGAGTATGTTATTTCTTACAGTGGCCACTCGGACTTTAACCAACTAATAGAATATGCAGCGAAATGCGACCCTGAACACGTAATAACAGATAATGCACGTGGCGGGAGTGCGATTAAACTAGCTGAGGAAATAGAGAAAAGGCTGGGGATTCCCGCTTCCCCATCACCATAATTTATACGTTAAGATTGTATCTACGTCTGTCAAGAAATTCTTGCTTCTTTGGGTCATTCCATGTTGCCTTTATACCTTGCAAGTATCCGGTTATACGGGAGTATATTTCAACTCTTTGACTTCCACACTTTGGACACTTAAACTCGACTAGCTCTGCTGGAGAGTCGAAGTGTTGATTCCTCCAGTCGAACGTTCCCTGCGCCCGGCAGTCTGGGCAAACCCATATGTCAATCGTGAAGTCAAAGTATGCTGTAAGAGTGTTACGGGCAATCTTTAAGATAAACTTCCATATTGCGTAAGGGTCAGGGTAAACGTCGTTTAGGAATATGTGTTGTAAGAAGCCTCCTCCAAGAAGTGGGGCAAACATCGCCTCCTTCTTTATTCGCTCCGCTAGAGGTATGTCGGCATCCACAGGTTGATGGACGGAGTTTGTAAGGTAAACGTCCGGGTATTTCCCTCTGAGGTACGGTCTTACTTCTGGATACCTCTCATAAAGTATTCTTGCAAGTTTACCCGCTGCTGTCTCTGCCGGAGTGCGCGTAACTTGGAACGAGAGCCCTGTCTCGTTGCTCCACTCCTGAGCTATCTTATTCATAAATTTAAGGACTTTAACAGCAAATTTTAACCCTTCTTCATGCCAGAGCGGGTACCCCGTGACGATCTCAACCATTTCAGCAAACCCTATAGTCCCTATTAGGAGCTCCCTTTCTTCCGGAACAATCATATCTTTCCCATTAGGTCGCTTTACGTTGTAGAGCGGCGCCAAGCCAAGACGCTTAACTCTCTTTACAACCTCGTACCTATGGAGTAGGCTTGGAATGGTTACTTCCTCTATTATCCTTCCAAAGTCTTCGAAGAAGGCATCCTCGTCTTGCCCCATAGTTCTAGCAGCTGAAGCAACAGGGTTAGGCGTATCCATCTGGATTGCACCGTAAACCGCATTACCGGAGATGTATTCTTCAACTTGCTCCGGGTTCCTCGCAGCCCAGGTGTGGGAGCAGCAGGAGACACACCCGCCGATTATCTGTTTTCGCCAGTTCAGGTAATTCACAAAGTATGGTAAACCATATTTAGCCACCAGCCTAGCAGCCCAAATGTATGCTTCTTCAAACTCGGGTTTCATCCACTCCTCCCTAAGCTCTATGTTCAGCTTCGGGTAGTTGAACAATTTCCCATATCTATCGCCATAGTACATAACCTTCATGAACTCTATAAAGTATCTTTTCACCTCGTCAACGAAGTCCCCGTAGACATATTTTTCACTTGTTTTTCCTCCAGGAAGAATAACAGGTTCGTTCATAAACTCCTTTTTTATCCCCGGGCCTATATCTATGGATGTGAAGGGAACTTGCCCTCCTCTAGCAACATATTGCTGAGTCGCAATAAACGGGGTATGCTGGCATGCCTGCTCTATTTCCCTTTCAGCCACCCGTCTTAGAACATACTTTACAATAGCATCAACAATATCCCTTGGAACCTGCTGGAACTTCCTGTAAAGCTCGTCTGTTAACCCTAAAGCAGGCTGGTTCATTTCAGAGACTAGAAGACTTGCGCTCTTAAGCAACTCCTCCTGCTTAAGGCCGCGGAGGTACCATGCTATCCCCTCCATCCAATTGTGAAATCCTTGCCCACCTGACATGTTGCTTTGCCATGATGCAAGCCATATCGCGGCATGGTTGACGAACACCGTCAAATGTTTAGGCGGTCCCGCACTAGACGAGTGCATGCCATTCAACCCATCAGGCTCCAAACCCAAAATTATGAATAGGCGTGGATCCCATGACGCACAGTAGTCCCTTATACTCGTGTACTCTCGATCCTTATGGTAGTTGTCCCCCATCAAATGGGCATCAGCAATGTTCGTATCAAAAACAAGCCTCTTTCCCGTAGGTACAGTTACCTCTAAGTGTCCCGGCAGCGTCAAGAATGTGTGCTCCGTCATCACACGGTCATAAACCACTTTTGCGATAGTTTCTGGGTTAACTTGAAGATTGGCATTCCAAGTGTGCCTTAATGGGTTAATGATCATCTCGTTAAGGTCATAAATAGGAATCCCAATTCGAGTATACTTCTTCCTAGCCTCTACAAGCCCCATTTCTGCAAGAACAGAACAGCACATCTCCCTTATCATCGGGCCAGAGAGCCAGCGTATGTTCGAAGAAATTATCCTTTTAACCACGTTCTTAGCCACTTCTGTGGCGACATCCCTGCTAACTTCAGCTTCCCTCACAAGGCTATCTATAATTTTTCTCACGTCGAACTTCTCTATCATACCTCTATTCGTTCTGACAGGGGGAAGTATCGAGTTCCAAAACTCATGCTCCTCCTCTTCCTGAGGAAGAGGATACTCTCTATGGTTTGCAACTGGACCAGCCATTTTCACTCACCCTTTAAAACCTTCTCCTTCAATTCCTCGTAAGAGATGGGGTCTCCTAACGCTAGAGGCTTCATCCTGCCATCCTCAACGGCAACTATGGTTGGCGTGGCAGCCACGTAAATTTGATTTTGAAGTAGTTCGAACTCTAAATCGTCAGGAACTTCATTAACATCCACTACTTCTACTGGTATCTTTAATTCATCCCCAACCATCATGGCAGCTTTCTTCGCTACCGGACAGTTAGGACAATTTTCTTGGGTGAAGACTAGAAGTTTACTCACCTTCATTTCCGCAGCACCCAACCATTAACTCCTCCTGAAATAGGGGGTTAAGCTTGTTTTTAACGGTCAGTTTTCCGGGGGAATAGCTAGGTAATTATGAAGCACACTTCCCCTTTTGGAGCCCTCAATCTAAGAATTAAGGTAATGGAGCAAATTTAAGCCTTTCTTTAATCTTTAAATTTATCATTCATAAAACCCCCCTCTATTTCCACTCCAAAAAGATGAAATAGATTATATTGTATAGATGCATTGAGGGCGAAGCAGACGGTAAACCCTGCTTTCATCTTCCATCGTTTAAGAAACAGTTAAATTTGGCTTTTTCAAGGAACTTAACTAACTGAAAAAGTTAAAAGCCCGTCTTGACAGGAAGATTCCCAAAGTTTCACCGTGAAATGATAAGATGAATATAATCCGAACAGCCCTTGGGAAAAAAGGAGGTTAGATCGTGCGGAGGGACGATGTTCGTCGCTAGTGTGAGTCACCTTATAAAGTCTGTGGTAAGATCCGCCAGTCTCCCGCAAAGGCTCTACATTTTCGATACTACTCTCAGAGACGGAGAGCAGATGCCCGGTGTTGCCTTTACGCCGGGTGAGAAGAAGATAATCGCTGAGCAGTTAGCTAAGTTAGGGGTTGACGTAATAGAGGCAGGAATGCCCGTCGTTTCAGAAGGAGAGAGAAATGCCGTTAAAGAAATAGCAAAATTAGGGTTAAACTCGGAGGTTTGTGCATTAGCGCGCGCTAGCCGCGAAGACGTAGACGTGGCGCTCGAATGCGACGTGGACAGAATACACCTATTCATAGCGACGTCAGACCTTCACATGAAGTATAAGCTTAAGCTTTCCCCGGAGGAAGTTTTTCAGAAAGCCGTAGAAAGTGTGGAGTATGCGAAGAGCCACGGTGTAAAGGTGGAGTTTTCAGCTGAGGATGCCACGAGAAGCAACGTAGACTTCCTTAAAAGGATTTATAGTGGCGTCGTGGATGCAGGAGCAGAGGTTATAAATATTCCGGACACGGTCGGCGCCGCCACTCCAAGTGCGTACGCCTACCTCGTCGAGGAAATCAAGAAGGTTTTAACTCGTGGTACGGTCGTGTCTGTTCACACACATAATGACTTTGGGTTAGCTACGGCGAACGCTCTTGCAGCAATAGAGAAAGGTGCACAGCAAGTCCACGTGACCGTTAACGGTATAGGGGAGCGGGCTGGAAATGCCTCCCTGGAAGAAGTCGTTGTGTCAGCCGTGGCGCTTTACGGGATAAAGGTAAACGTAGATACAACGCGCATCTTCGAAACTTCAAAGCTGGTCGAACGTATAAGTGGGGTTAGGCTCCCCCCTAACAAGCCGATAATAGGGGATAACGCCTTTAAACACGAGAGCGGGATCCACGCACATGCCGTTCTAGAGAACCCGTTAACCTATGAGCCTATAAAGCCCGAGCTGATAGGACGTATAAGAGAGAGCATAGTGGAGGACGCTATAGTCATAGGTAAACATGCTGGAGGTCATTCTCTCAGAGCGAAGTTACAGGAGATGGGAATAACATGCAATGAAGAGCAACTGAGGGAAATCCTATCACGTATAAAGGAACTGGGTGATAAGGGTAAGAAAGTCACAGACGTAGACCTACTAGCCATAGCAGAGGACATCGTCGGGCAAGTTTCAGAGAAGGAGAGGATACTCAGACTTGAGGAATTAACCGTGGTTACAGGGAAAGGTATAACACCGACGGCCACGGTCAAAATACGCGTAGGCAACAACGAAAAGATCGCTTCAGCAATAGGGGTAGGCCCGGTTGATGCGGCTTGCAACGCCCTCCAGAACGCTGTTAAAGCCTTTAAGGAGATGAGCCTTATCGAATATAACTTAGAAGCCATAACAGGCGGAACGGATGCCCTAGGATTTGTCACCGTTAAATTGAGAGACAAGGACGGTTTAATTTACACCGCTAAAGCAGCAGACGGCGATATCGTGAAGGCAAGCGTCCAAGCAATAATAAACGCAGCTAACAAAGCACTTTTAGCCAGAGGCCGCCTTCAGAAAAAAGGCAATTAAAATCCCGTTTTCCTTCCTAATTTTCCGAGGGACATAGGCTGCCTAGGAAAATTGCAGAGCAAACGAATTCCCACCTTTCCATTAACATTCTTTCAACGGCCGAATTCATGCCTATAACGTGTCTCCCCGTCAGCAGGATTTAAACCCGCCGCCGAATTTTAAACACGCAATCATTTACCATAGACATTTCGTTTTTTCTTAACTAAGCGCTCCTGTTTTAAAATGCTCTTTCTTAAAGTAGCAAATTAATGGTGAGCTATTAAGATTCCTTCTCTTAGTGGAAAAAGCTCATCTAACATTTTAATTGCCGATTCAGACCAGACTGTAAGTCTTCCTGGGTGACCGCCGGGAGCCAACACCTCTACGTTAAGGTTTCTTGCAACCACAACATCCACTCCCGGATAGTTCCTAGCAGCTTTGCTTATTCCTAGGTCTTCTTTGACGACTATGAGGACGCTTCGTGCCCTTTTACGTCTTCGCCCACGCATCTTCCCCTTTCCCGCTCTCACCTTTTTCATGCGTTTTCTGGCTCGCAACACATCATCCCATAAGCCGAAAACGGTCAAAACTTCTTTAAACTCTTTAGCCGTAGCTATCTTTTGAAGCTCATCCGTTAGTACGAGAGGGAACTCTGGTACCCCATCAAGCTTATGCCCTCTCTCTTCTACCAACTCCTTTTTAGCTGTTGCAGCTATAGCCGAGCATGTAGCTAACCGCTTCTCTCTTTTGTTAATTTTTTCTAGAAACACTTTCTCAGGCTTAGGCGGATGAGTTCTTCTTCCACCAACAGCCATAGGGACAAAGGCTGCCCTGCCAGCTGATGGATGCCGACGACCTTTAACCCTTGGAACCCTAGCAACCCCGTAACCCGTCCCCCAAGACTCCGCTGACGTCCTCTTGCCCGCCCTTAGGTCAACACCGTAAGGCTGCCTTCTCGCACTAAGGATTGATAGGACAGCACGCTTTATCAGGTCTGGTCTAAATGGTGTAAGGAAAACCTTAGGGATCTCTATTTCTTTGACAGGCTCCCCCTTAAGATCGTAGACGTGGACTCTGGTTAAACTCATATTAAACACCCTGTTTAGATGCTAAGCTCACATAGGAGATCATGGGGACCTCACTAAATCCTTTAAGTGACGGGCGGATTGGATACCTTATGAAAACTAGGCGTTTAGCAGGACCAGGGACGCTTCCCGTGAGGATCACATAATCTCCCTTTATCAACCCGTACCTTAGGAATCCGCCCTTAGGGTTTATGTCCTCCCCCTCATTCTTAACGTTGCCTATCTTTAGAATGTACTTGTTGTACTCTGTTCTTTGGTGGTAGCCCATCTGCCCTGCACGCGGTGTAGTGTATGGTACTCTTGCTGGATGCCAGGCTCCAATCGCTCCAACGCCACGCTTGGTCTTTCTAGACTTGTGCTGTAGGATCCGCACACCCCACCGCTTCACAGGACCCTGGAACCCTTTACCTTTCGTTACCGCTATAACGTCTACGTAGCTCCCTTCCTTTAGCACGTCTCGTACCTCAACAGTACTTGTAGCCTGGAGGTCCCCCTCTCCGTTCCCGATTCGTTCTAGGGCATACCCGTATAATTCATCTCCAAGAAACCTTAAAGCATATAGTAACTCCTCTTTAACGTCGCCGCCACCAACCTTTACCTCTAATATCTCCGGCTTCTTTTTAGGCACAGCTGCCATACGGGGCTGAGTGTGGAGTAGAACGCGAACCTCGCTTATACGACCCAAATCCCCTATTAGGGAATCAAGGTTCCTCTTAAACTTTGCCAGCCTTTCATCAACGTTCTGTTCAAAAACCTTCCTGCATGATATTTTTCTAGCTAAATCCTTCGAGAGCTCCGGCGTCCAAACCTCAGTTAAAGTCCTTAAACCATATGGAGTAGACTCATAAACCCTTACCCCGAAAACACGTACAGGAGGCGTTTCCACAACGGTTACCGGCATTGCAAGTTCTTTCCCGTAATAAGGACTAGTTTTTCTGTTATCAACTAATATGACGTGGGTCATTCCCGCCTTGTACCCTGGAATGCCTAGTAGTGTAGGTGGCCCAGCATAGTCCGGCCAACTTCTAATACGTGGTACGGGACGCCTCGCCCTACCCCTTGGAAGGTAGGCTAAGCTCCCTCTTTTCGGTGCATGATATTTCCTATGACCCATAGTAAACCACCTGTCAGTTTTAGAATAACAATGTAACAATCACGTACTAGGATACGAGGAGGAGATAAGGTTTTAAATTTATTCGCCTATCTCAGCTCTCCTCTCAGCGCTTTTTACCTTTCTTCCGTCCAGTGCTACGTGCCGCTATTAGTCCTACTTTTGCTCCAGGAGGCGCATTTCTAGATACGGCTGTCGGCCCTCCAGGATGTTGATGGCTTCCTCCTCCGTGGGGGTGTGAAACAGGGTTCATAGCAACTCCCCTAACCTTAGGCCACTTCCAACCTTTAGCTTTAGCGAGGTGATACTTGTTTCCTGCTTTGACGAACGGCTTATCGATCCGCCCACCGCCGGCAACAACCCCTATGGTCGCTCTGCATTCAGGATTAAACGCCCTGACCTTCTTTGATGGAAGGAGAACTAGCGTTTTTTCCGGTGTGTGCGAGAGGATCGTCGCGTAAGCGCCAGAGGAGCGCACGAATTTCCCGCCGTCCCCTGGCACGCTTTCTATGTTAAAAATAGGCGTGCCTTCAGGTATGTTTTTTAACGGAAGCGTGTTGCCTATTTTTAATGAGGCGCCAGGGCCATACTCTACTTCTTGGCCGACCGAAACCCCTTCAGGGGCGAGCATGAGCTGCTCTATCCCATCTTCAAACACAACTTTAGCAAGAGGCGCCCCTCTACCTGGATCATGTAGCAACGTAATAACTTTTCCACGTAAAACTGTAACATCGCCTAGGGTTCTATGTTTGACGACTCCTCTACGCCTATGAGTTGGCGCTGTAAACGTAGGGCTTCCTCTACCCCGCCTTTGGACAAGGATCCTTTTACCCATTTCTGCCACCAATCACTGTTCCTTCTGTAAGATTAAAAGCATTTTTAGCAAGGAGAGTGGTACATGACTGCTACGTAATATCCTTTTAAAAACTTTTCTTGGCTCGGTTCTGTTGCGTTTATGGGTGTTGGGAGATAAAGTGTTTAGGTTTTTCTGGTGTTGCGCCTTCGGGAGACATGTTTAAAAATTGTCTTGGCATTATAGGGTATTATATGTCTGAGGTCGATGGAAAGACGGCGGTGACCCTCCATAAATCGACCTTGAGAGGGCTGGCGGAGCTTAAGGTTCATCCTGGGCAAGCTATGAAGAGGCCATACTGAAGCTCCTAGAGGTGTATGAGGGGTGGGAGCGGTCAAGGTGGTGAGAGCTGTTTCCATACCTTACCAGCCCTCGGAGGAGGTGATTAAACTACTGAAAGCCTTCAGGAGCATGGTTAACTACTGCGTCCACGTAGGGTTGGAGAGGGGGTAAGCTCGAGTAGGCTTACAAGAGAGGTTTATCACAGGCTGATGGAATATGATCATAGCTGGTACGTTCTCTCAGCAGTCGAGGTGGCTACGGCAATCCTCAAGAATCACAGGAAAGCTAAGAGGAGAAATCCGAATGTTAAGGTTCCTAGAGGCAGAAAGCTCGTGGCTAAGACCGGAAAGCAAGCAGTTAAAGTAGCCGACGGGGTGTTGGGAATGCCCTTAAAGCCTAGACAATACATCTGTATACAGCTCCATAAGAGAGCTAAAAGTCTCCTACGAGAATATGGGGTTTGCTCGGTAACTCTAGCCTTGAAGGCCGTCCACGTAGCATTCTCCAAGACAGTCAGAGTGGAGGAGCCTAGAGGCTGGATAGCGGTAGACGTAAACGAGGACAACGTTACAGCCGTAAGCTCTGACGGTGAGGTTAAGGTCTTCGACCTCACCAGGTTGAAGGAGGCCGTGTACGGACACTTCGAAAGGAAAAGAAGGCTCCAACGGAGACACCATAAGGATAGGAGAGTGTTGAGGAAGGCTCTCTCAAAACTATCTGAGAACTATCGCAACAAAGTTTCTACTATGCTCCACCAGACTTCTACAGCCATAGTGAAGTGGTGTAAAGAAAGAGGTTACGAACCCATCCATGAAGACATGAAAGGTCTAGGAAGAGCGTGAATAAGAAGTCTAAACGAGTTAATAGGTTCAACGGAAAGGTTCAAACAGTCTCTAAATGTTCCAAGAAGCTAAAAAGAAGGTTGAACAACTGGTAGTTCAGGAAGTTTCTAAATCAAATATCCTATAAATGCATATGGGAAGGTGTTAAAACCATCGAGAGCAAGCATACTAGAAACTCGTCCTCCACCTGCCCGATATGTGGGTTCAGGCTGAAGAAATACCCGAATGGGCTGGTGGAATGCGGAAAACATGGTTTGATGAACAGGCATGTGGTAGCCTGCTTGAACCTACTCAGATGGGAGGGTGTGGTTCGCCCTCGACCACTCCTCGAATGTAACTGTGAAGCGTCCCCTAACGAGGCTCCATTCGGGGCTGATGAGGAAAAGGCGTGGAGCAGAAGAGGAGAAGTTGCGTCTCCCAAATGCAACACTGAGGGGTAACAGGCTCAGCCGTCACCCGCAGACGCAACAGAACCCTTGGCTCATCCTTCCCAAGGAAGCGTTAAAGGTTCCCAAGTCGTTCTTCTGTTAAACCCCCTTATGGCAAAGCATTTTAAGTTTAATGGAAAGCTTTCAACTCGGTAAAAAAGCGATGGATGGTGAAGCTTTGCCTGTCGAGAAAGAGTTAGTTATAGTTGGCGGAGGCCCTGCAGGGCTCGCTGCCGCTCTCTACGCAGCCCGCCTCGGCCTCAACGCTGTGCTACTAGAAGCGAAGGTAGTGGGCGGCCAAGCCGCTGAGGCCGCGTTCATCGAAAACTATCCTGGATTTGAGCACATAAGAGGCATGGAACTCATAGATAAAATGCGTTCTCAGGTGGAAAAATTTGGGTGCGAAATAAGGGAAATGGAGCCTGTCAGGAAGATCGTAAAGGAAGATGGAAAATTAAGGGTTATAACAAGTTCTGAAGAGTACGTTGCGGACGCCGTGATAATTGCTTCTGGCAGAGAGAGAAAGAAGTTGGGTGCCCTAGGCGAAGAAGAGTTCAAAGGGCGTGGGGTGAGCTACTGTGCAACTTGTGATGCCCCCCTATACCGTGGAAAAAGGGTGGTGGTGGTTGGCGGAGGAAACACCGCTGCAAGTGAGGCTCTCTACCTCTCTGAGGTCGCCAAGGAAGTTCACTTAGTTCACAGGCGTGAGGACCTTAGAGCTGAGAAAGCTCTTAAGGAACGGCTTAAAGAGCGCGGTGTTATATTCCACTGGAACAGTGTTTTAAAGGCCATCGAGGGCGATCAACTGGTTAGGAGGGTTGTTCTTCAAAACTTGAAAACGGGTGAGGAAGAAAGTTTAAACGTAGACGGCGTTTTCATAGCGATCGGCGAGATTCCATCAAGCAGATTGGCAGTAGACCTGGGAGTAAATGTTGACGAAGAAGGCTACATTTTAGTTGACCGGAAACAGATGACTAATGTAGAAGGCGTCTTCGCTGCCGGCGATGTCACCGGCGGCGTAATGCAAGTTGCCACCGCAGTAGGGGAAGGAGCCGCAGCCGCCGTGAACGCTTACTTATATATTCGTAAAGGATGGTATGGCGAGGGAAAGTAGCTATTCCCCCCAGTACGGCTTCTTAATATAATTATAAGCGCTTAGGGATGCCACAACCCCCTCACCTATCGCTGTGGAGATTCGCATCACGCCGCCAGTTACATCCCCAGCTGCGAACAAGCCATTAATACTCGTTTCCTGCTTCCTATTCACCACCACTTCCCCTTTCTCGGAAAGTTTCACGCCTAGCTTTTTTAAGATCTCAGTTGCTGGCAGATAGCCAACACAAAAAATCACCTCGTCCACCTTGAAAACCCGCCTCTTCCTGCTCTCAAGGTTATAAAGTAAGGCTTCTTCAAGCCTCTCTTCCCCTCTAAGTTCCTCCACAATCGTATTATACATCACATCAACTCGCCCTATCAGCCTCTCTATAAGCGCTTCATCAGCTCTTAACATGTCCCGTCTATGAACTAAATGTACCGAAGACGCTTTCTCGCTTGCCATTAACGCTGTTTCAACAGCGGTCTCTCCCCCTCCAACCACTATGACCTTCTTTCCGTCAACCTCTGAGGGATCACCAAGCATGTACCTTACACCCTTCCCCCTAAACATGGCCTCCCCCTTCACGCCAACGTGGGTACGTGGTTGCATGCCAAAAGCTATTATCACCGCCTTTGCAAGGTACTCGTCACCCTTATCGTCCTTTAAAACAAACCCACCACCCTCAAGAGGCGTAATTTCGGTAACCCTAGCATTACACTTGATTTCAACCCCAAACTTCCTTGCATGCTTCTCTAACATGCGGCCGATCTCCATCCCTGTTATGCCCTCAGGGAATCCTATCAAATCGTCGACAATCTTATTAGCATAAACAAGCACCGGCTTCCCGCCGGCAGTCGAGGATGCCTCAAGAATCAACGTCCTAAGCTTCCTTCTAGCCGCAAACGTTGCAGCAGCAAGTCCTGCAGGTCCTGCTCCCACCACTATAACGTCGAACACAGGACATCCTCCAATACAAACTGTCAGGTAAAGTCTTAATAACCCTAGGGTTTTTAGTGATTTTTAATTCTAACTCCTTATAAATTTAAATTTAATACTAAAGCGGTTGGAGGGGGTTCTATGGGTCCCGAAGTTATAGTTACAGTTGTAATCAGAGACGGAGGAAAATACTTACTTGTAAAGGAAGAAGATGGGTTCTGGGCTCTTCCTGGAGGTAAGGTTGAGAGAGGAGAGCTACTTGACGGTGCTGCAAGGCGTGAGGTGATCGAGGAAACAGGATATGACGTAGCCATTAAAGGTGTAATATGCGTATACCAGCCAACGAGCATCCCGAATGCTCCGGTGATATTCACTTTTAGAGGAGACGTGCAAGGTAGGGTAGGGAGAGGATCCCTAGAGCATGGGTGGTTCACAGCCAACGAAGTTGAAAATGTAGCCAGCTACCCGGAAACCACTGTTTTAATTAAGAAGGCTGACAGGTGGAGCGAGACGAAAGTGTATGATAATCTGAAAGTGTACCTAGATTTTTGAAGAGGAGAATTTATATCAGATTTTTCCCTTTTAGAAGGTAGCAACCATGAACCTAAAAACTATAATTGGTTTGGGAGAGGCTGCAATGTCTGATGAGTACGTTTTTAAGGTTGTTGTCATCGGGGATGGAGGGGTAGGGAAAACCAGCTTAATAATGCGTCTCACCGAAGACAAGTTCCTATCGGACTATAAGCCTACGCTAGGAACCGATTTCGCCTCGCATAAACTGGACATTGATGACTCTATTGTCACTCTTCAGCTTTGGGATTTAGGAGGGCAACCTAGCTTCGCACACTTACGCTCTTTTTTCTATACCGGAGCGAGGGGAGGAGTAATAGTTTTCGATTTAACCAATGTCAGATCCTTTGAGAACGTCGAGAAATGGTATAGGGAGCTTGTAAGCGTCTGCGGCGAAGTTCCCATAATCTTAGTTGGTAACAAGCACGACCTAATCGATCAGCGCCGCGTCCCAAAGCATGAGGCAGAACAGGTTGCTAGGAAAATCGGTGCAATCTACTTTGAAACCAGCGCAAAAACCAGATACATGGTTAATGAGGCGTTCACAGCCATCGCCCGTCTGCTGCTTGGAGTCAAGGAAAAGCAGAAAGTAATAGCTCCATTAGAAGTCACGCCAGAAGTAAAAAAGAGGCTCTTAGACCTCATAGATGAAAGCAAAGAGTACGCTGTTGACCTCCTGCGAGACCTCATCTCCGCTCAATCAGTTAACCCTCCCGGATTTGAGAGGCAAGCTGCAGAAATAGTATTAGGTGAACTCTACAGAATAGGCGCCCAGACCGAACTCCACGAAAAAGAAGAGAACAGGACGAACGTTATAGGGAAGCTTGGAGAAGGCAGCCCAAAAGTAATTTTAACCGCCCACCTTGATGTTGTCCCCCCTGGGGAGGGGTGGATCTACCCTCCCTTCAGGGCGACGGTTAAAGAAGGCTACGTGATAGGTAGAGGAAGCGTAGACGCTAAGGGCTCACTAACCTCGATGCTTCTAGCCCTCCACGCAATTAAAAAGCTAAACATTCAGCTTTACGGGACTGTAATGCTCGTGGCAACCGCCGACGAGGAGATGGCGGGAGAGCTGGGGATGAAGTACCTGCTTAGAGACCTAAATTTGACGGCTGACTACGCAATAGTTGGAGGGCAAACGAGAAGCTGTAAAATAGGCGTTGCAGAGAGAGGACTCCTCTGGATTAAAGCCACATGCAGAGGGAAAGCTGCACATGGAGGCACACCGTTCAAAGGCATTAACGCCATACAGGGACTAATCAAACTACTAGAAAACCTGTCAAAGGTCGAGTTCGACGTTCCCCCTCACCCCCTCATGGGAGAGGTGACGATGAACATAGGAACACTGCGTGGGGGGACAGGGGTAAACGTGGTTCCAGACGTAGCAGAGGCAACAATAGACATAAGATACACACCACACATAACCAAGGAGGAAATAATCAACAAACTAACTGAAATAGCAAAGAAAACAGAAGAAGGGGTTAAAGGCATCGAAATAAACCTTGAAATAATCCTTTCAGAGCCGCCAACAGAAGTACCTGCAGACCACCCACTAGTCCAAACAATCAGGAAAAACATAAAAGAAGTGGTCGGCGAAGAGCCGGAACTAATAGGAGGAAAAGAATCCACATCCGCCAAAATATGCATACTCCACGGGATCCCAGCAGTATTCTTCGGCCCAGGAGAAGAAGAACAAAGACATGAGGCAAACGAGAAGGTACCCATCGACGAACTCATAACAGCAGCAAAAATATATGCGCTAACCATACTGGACTTACTCTCCCTTCCAAACAACAAAAAACAAAATCAAAAAGAAGAACGGCACCCCTCAACTTAGCCTCCAAGGAACAATCAGCATTTCAAACACTGAACTCTCACTCCACATCCAGTCTTACTAAAAACCGCTTCCCTAACCAAATGAGTGGAAATGAGATGTGGTGCGGGGGGTGGGATTTCTGGGCCGAGTGGACGTGAACCCACGAACCCTTCCGCATCCTTTCTACGGGACCGGATCTTAAGTCCGGTGTTCTCTTAAACAAGTCCGGCGCCTCTGGTCTGACCCCTTTTCCCTAACTTGACCAGCTCGGCAACCCCCGCACTCTACACGAAAAATGCATTTAACATAATATAACCTTAACGCAAAGCTATAATCCACGCATCCACCTGAAAACAGCATCTTCCTCAAAAATAAAAAACATTTTATATGCTTTTTTCCCCTCTTAAGGGATGGAGGCCCCGGGTTTAGCGCCCCGGTGCCTGACCGGCGGGAAAGCTTAGCCTGGTTAGAGCGTCTCACTGGTAATGAGAAGGTCCCGGGTTCGAATCCCGGCCGGGGCTTCCAACATTTAAAAATTGGCTTTCCATCTCTTCGATGTCCCTCTATTTTTTCGCTCACGTACGGATTTTACTGGTAGGTGGAGGGGCCCGGATTGGAGGATGAAAAAAGGCTGGCAGCGTTAGCTGCCGTTAAACACGTTGAGGACGGCATGGTCATAGGTGTCGGGTCAGGGTCGACGGTGGCCTTGTTCATCGAAGCATTAGCTAACGTGGTGAGGGAGCAAGACCTATGCGTTCAATGTGTTCCAACCTCTTACCAGTCAGCCCTTCTCCTAGCGAACCATAAAATCCCGTTAACGTCCCTTACCGAGCATCCAGTCCTCGACTTAGCGGTAGACGGCGCAGACGAGGTGGACCCCAACTTGAACCTGATTAAAGGCATGGGAGGCGCGCTAACCCAAGAAAAAATAGTTGCGTCGTCCGCTAAGACGCTGGTGATCATAATTGACAGCTCTAAGCTCGTTGAAATCCTCGGCTATAAAACACCTCTTCCCGTAGAAGTTATACCCTTAGCCTGGAGAACGGTTGCAAACAAGCTGGAGCTCCTCGGAGCGAAAGTGGAGCTTCGCTCTGGAAGCGGAAAGGTAGGGCCAGTAGTAACAGACAACGGCAACTTCATATTAGACGCAAAGTTCCCAATAATAGAAAATCCAGAAAAACTAGAGAAGGAAATCAATAACATACCCGGAGTAGTTGAAAACGGCCTTTTCGTAAAAATGGCAAAACTAGTCTACGTTGGACAGGGAAAGAGCGTTAAAAAATTTGAAGCGAAAAATAAACGTAACCCACCTTAACCCTTCCACATCCGCAACAGTCCTTCAACGGAAAAGGGAAATAAAGGTTTAAGTGGCGGGCCCGCAGGGATTCGAACCCTGGACACCCGGCTTACGCCACCTTACAACTTAACCAATGTTTAGGAGGCCGGTGCCCTCTCAGGCAGTAATCCTGGCTAGGCCACGGGCCCCAAATAAACCATTAAAGTAATACGCTTTTAAAATTTTTTAATTCTCTCATTAAAATCAGGGTGGTGCGGGCTCCGGGATGTGCTCAGGGAGTCAGTACTCCCTATTGAACCCGGGTCACTGGCGTGGCAGGCCAGTGTCCTAGTCCAGGCTAGACTAAGCCCGCGCCCATTCTTAGATGAGATGAGCATCCTACTTAAATTTTTCTTTTTAAAAATATTTAATTAGATGCTGATTGAATTGCTTTAGCCAATTATCAGTGTTAAACCTGCTAATAACTTTTAAAGCGTCACCGTGTTAGGCGGGGTGGTACTATGCTTGTTCCAGCGACCGATAACCATATGCATGTTAATCCTGTTAGGGGATTGGGGCCTAAGGAGGTTGCCAAGTTTTTTAGGGCTTCTGGTGGGAGCTGTGTTTTCCTTGTTAGTTTGCCGAGCTGGTCGTATGGAGTGTCCGTAAGTAGGTCTTCGGATTACAAAGAATGTTATGGTTACGTGGTTGACTGTGTTAACCATTTCCTGAGTGTTGGCGTAGCTGCGTATGGAGTCGTTGGAGTACACCCTGCCGAGTTGACGTTTATGATTAGTAGAGGGATGAGTTTGAGGAGGGCGGTGGAGGTCATGCGTGGCGGCCTCGAGGTTGCGGCTCGGTGGGTTGAGGAGCAGCGAGCAGTGGCGATTGGTGAAGTGGGTCTTCCACATTACCCTGTGAGCGGCGAGGTCCTTGAAGCATCTAATGAATTGTTGATATACGCTATGGAGCTTGCTAAGGATGTGGGGTGTGCTATTCAGCTTCACACAGGGAGTGTAAGGAAAAGTGATTTACTGGAGGTCGTGGGGAAAGCAGAGAAAGTTGGCCTTAGCCCTGAAAAGGTGGTGAAGCATTTTGCGCCTCCGGACTTAGACCTTTTCTCTAGCGGTGTTTTTCCTTCGATCCTAGCGACTGAGAAGAATGTTAGTAAGGTGCTGCCTAAAGGTACCCGCTTTCTTTTGGAGACTGATTACATAGATGATCCTAAGCGTCCAGGGGCGGTTCTGGGGCCGAGGAGCGTTCCTCGCCTTGTTAGGAGGATGCTTATGCGAGGAGTTAGCGAGGAGGTTTTCTGGAAGGTATGTAAGGAGAACCCGGAGAAGATATATGGGGTTGAAATCCAGATAAAGACTGGGATTTCCGTTTAAAGCGCTTTGAGGCTTGGGTCAATGTCTGCTTGGCATACCGCCTACAAGCTCCGCATCTCCGACGTTGTGAACGGCACTCCCGAAGAATTAGGTAGAGGCGGCGTTCGGATTGTGACGGAAAGCGGCTTCCATGCTACCCGTGTTAGAGTTATGGGTACAGTTGTTGACGTTTTTAAAAGTGAGATTGGCGAATATGCGAACCTTACACTTGACGATGGTACGGGTACGATTAGAGTTAAGGTTTGGGGCGAAAAAGCCGCCTTGCTGGGTGGTGTAAGCGTAGGGGACGTAGTGGACGTAATAGGATTAGTGAGATTTTATCAAGGAGAAATATATTTAGTTCCAGAGTTAATAATTAGGGTGAGTGATCCTAATTGGGAGCTTGTTAGGGAACTTGAACTAGCTCTACTTCCCAAGATTGCAGGTCAGGTTCACGTGAAACGTTCAAGCAAGAAGCTTCGCGAGGGGATTCTCAAGATAATTGATGCTTTAGATGCCGGAGATGGTGTGGCAAGAGAGCGCTTAGAGAGTCTTTTAAATGTGTCAGGTGAGGAGTTGGATGTGGAGCTTGACTTGATGCTAAGGGAAGGTATAATATATGAAGTGAGGGAAGGGTTCTATAGGAGGTTAGGCGGCTTAGACGAAGACGTGAATTGAAAATGGAGGTGTGTTTCTTGGTTGAGTTAGACTATGAAGCGCTCTTGGATAGAGCTAGGGGTCAGCTTCCAAGGGAGGTATCCGAAAGAAAGCGTTTCGAGGTGCCACGCGCCAGTGTTTTCAACGAAGGCAACAGGACGACCATCAGAAACTTTAAGGAAATAACTGAGAGGCTTAACAGGGATCCACAACACCTCCTAAGGTTCCTTGCAAGGGAGCTCGCGACCGCGGGGACGATAGAGGGAACACGTGCCGTGTTTCAAGGTGCTTTCACCGAGGCGGCTGTTAACAGGTTGATAGAACGTTACGTTCAGACATATGTGATCTGCCGAGAATGCGGAAGGCCGGATACTAGGATAGAAAAAGAAAGACGGATACATTACCTGGTCTGTGAGGCTTGTGGTGCACGTACTTCGGTAAAACACTTGTAAGAAGGTTAACTTGAAATGAAGGTTTACTTATCTGAGAGGCGCATAGGGGATGATGTCATAATTGCGATATGTGATGAGGAAATACTGGGTAAAACCTTTAGGGAAGGCGACCTTAAGTTAGAGGTAAAGAAAGACTTTTACGGGGGAAGGCTTGTCCCAGTTGAGGATGGCTTAAAGGCGATAGAACGAGGAACAATAGTGAACTTGGTAGGTAACGTCATAATTTCGAAGGCTGTAGAGGCGGGCTTAATACCCGCAGAGGGCGTAATAAAAATTCAGGGAGTGGCGCATGCCCAGAAAATAATTCTTTAAAGTGGTGGTAATAGTGGCTAGGTTTTGTGCGATCTGCGGTGCATCTAATGTGAAACTAATTGAAAATCTATGTTTAAGGTGTTACCTAGAGCGGGAGTTTGAGCGGCAACTGCCCAGTGTAAAGGCTGCCATTTGCCCATCCTGTTTGAGTTACCGGGTGAAGGGGAAATGGGTTAAGTCAAACACTCCCATGTTGAGCGATGCCATCAACCAAGTGGTTGAAGGCTCCGTCCACTTTTCTTTTCCTAGTGATGTTAAAGGAAATGTCAGGGCTGAAGCGGTAGTTGAAGACGTGAGGCCCAGAGAGGGACGTAACAGGGTTCCTGTGAAGATCACCTACGAAGAAGGCTGCTTCCATTTGGAGGCACATACAATAATTGACGTGTATCTTAAGCTGGAGGAGTGCCCGCTTTGCATAAGAAGGAAGAGTGAAGCAAAGGAGGCAATCCTTCAATTTAGAGGTGTTGATAAAAATGTTGATAACCGGCTGCGTAAGCAGATTCTTTCGATTATAGATGAGGAAGCATCCAGAATAAATGCTACATATAAAGTCGAGGAAAGAAAAATTGGTTTTGACGTGAAGGTTAGTTCTAGGAATATGGCTCGCAGCATTGCTCAGAAAATGAAAGAATTATTTAACGCTGAACTGGTTGAAACCTTCAAAAATAAACATGCTGGAGAAGGTAGGAAAGGCGTTACTTTCATCTCGGTTAGGATACCGCCCCAAAGTGATAAATTTATCCTTCTACGCGAAAAGGTCCTGAAAATCAAGCGCGACATTAAGAAAAGAAAGGTTCTCAGCGAAGACGTCGTAACAGGGGAACCCCTCCACATTGATCTTGGAAAAGTAAGGGTTCTCTCAAGGGAGGCCTCCCTCCTTCCCAAAGAATACATGGTGTTATCTGTGATGAACGACGTTGTCCAGTTAATGGACTTGGAAACGTATAAAATATTTGAAGTGCCGCTTCTAGTGGACGGGAAAAACTTCAAAGAAGGCATGGTGTTGAAAGCAATAGAACACGAAGGAAAAATAACACTGGTTTAAAGCATCCAGCTTTTAACCCATTCTCTCCCTGCTCACCCCTTCCACAAATAATTAATTTCCATTTCAAACTGCTAATCGAATTCTCAGAAGAAACAATCAAGTAATTCGCTGTGGCCGGGGTTATCAACAATGCCTTGAAACAAGATTTATATATATTTCACATTAACACTATCTTAAGCTTCATCCGATGAAAAATTTAACAAAGTAAACATTTAACATCTGCTGTATCTGGAGAATGCCATCCGGTTTAAGACCTAATCATTGTAACCTTAAAATGGAAGATTAATTATAAGTGCATACTTCAAGTGGAGGTTCAAGAAATGGTTCGTAAATCTAAGGGATATAGGAGTAGGACTAGGAAGCTACTTAGAAAGCACCCTAGAAGGAGGGGAATTCCTTCACCAGATAAGCTACTTTACGATTACAAGGTAGGTGAGAAGGTTACAATAATTATAGATCCGAGCATCCATAAGGGAATGCCCCATAAGCGCTTCCACGGTAAGGTTGGAACTGTTATCGAGAAGAGAGGCAGAGCCTACGTTTTATCAGTTATGGTTGGAAGCAAGGAGAAGAAGGTGATCGCCAGACCCGAGCATCTACGTCCACTTATTAGTTGATGAAAATGGAGGTTTTTCATTGCCCGTGGAGATCATATCCGAAAGATATCTTACGTTATCTGAAGTTCGAGAAATACTTGAGGAGAGGGAGAGGGAAGGCCGCTTAAATCACGCTCAAAGAAACACCTTAGAATATGTTCGGTTATTTGCGAAACTACCAGCAAAGAAGTCGAGAGAGTTGGTAAATACTCTCATCGAAAAATATAAGTTGAGGGAGCTCACGGCAACCCAAATAGCCAACGTTCTACCTCAAACCGTTGAGGAGTTAAGAGTCTTCCTGACGGATGAGGTTAAAGTTTTCACCAAGGATGAGCTGGAGGAAATATTGTCGACTATTAATAGTTTCTTAGAGGAAAAGTAGTGGGTGAGCCTTTTATTTACCTGCGATTTCCCGAGGGGTGGGGGAGCTGGAGAAAAATCGTTCCAAGAAGAAGTATGAAGAATATGCATATGTTTTAGACTACTTGCCGTATGGACGTGCTGATGATAGGCGGCCTATTTATCAGCGTAAGCCGATAGTTCAGGCAGTTGGAGAAGAGTTTTTCACCCTCCTCGAGTTGACCCCTAAAAGAAACGTTAACCTTTCACCTCATGAACGCGTTTACATTGGGAAGGGAGAACGCGCGAAAATTGACCACGTTGAGAGAAGGATAAGCTATGAAGAGTTGACATCGGTTGCGAAGAGCGAGCTCCCCGCGGTCATTGAGAAGATAGTGGAGGAAAACGAAAAGAAGTTCGTGGATTTTTTCAATAATGCACAGCCAATATCAACGCGTCTACACCAGCTTAAGCTTATCCCCGGTATAGGAAGCAAGACCATGTGGAATATACTCGAAGAGAGGGAGAAGAAACCGTTCGAAGATTTCAAAGACTTAGCGGAGCGCGGAAAGCTTCACGAGCCAAAAAAAGCGGTGGTTAGCAGGATAATCTCCGAGTTGAAAGGCGAAGACAAGTATCGTCTCTTTACGAGGCCGCCAACACCAGAACCGTCAGAGAGGCAATACCAGAAGAAACCGGCTAAAGGGATATCCGGATGAGCGTCCGAGAAGTAAGGTCTCTGTTGAGGAAGTATAATGTAAGGCTCAGCAGGAGGAAAGGTCAAAGCCTCCTTGTAAACCCCAGAATAGTGAGTCGAGAGATATCTTACGCGGAAATCGGAAGGGACGATGTCGTGGTCGAGGTCGGGGCAGGTTTGGGAACGCTTACCCGTGCCCTCGCCGAGAAAGCAGGGAAAGTTTACGCTATAGAATTGGATAAGCGTTTAGTCGCAATCTTGGAGGACCGCCTCTCCCACTTTGACAACGTCGAGATAATTCATGGGGATGCCCTCGAAGTAGACTTCCCCCCCTTCAACAAAATCGTTTCAAATCCTCCATACTCCATATCCGCCCCATTGATCCTTAAGATAGCACCGTTAAAGTTTGAGAGAGCGGTGCTAACTTTCCAGTTAGAATTCGCTGAGCGTCTAGTAGCGAAACCCGGGTCAAAACAGTATGGCCGCCTATCAGTAAGCGTTCAACACTACCTAAACACCAAAATATTAGAAAAAATAGGCAGGGAAAACTTTTTCCCCCCACCAAAAGTTGACTCTGCAATAGTGCTGCTAACGCCAAGACCGTCTCCCCCCCGAATAAACAGCACCTTCCTCTCGGACATAACGCGTCAACTTTTCACCACACCAAACAAGAAAGTAAGGCACAGGGTTTTCCGCATCCTAGAGAAGCTAGACGTTCCAAAAGACGGCATCTCACGCCTTGTTGAGAGATGTCCGATAGCAGAGAAAAGGGTGAGGCAACTCACACCGAAAGAAGTGGAAGACCTAGCTTCTTGGATCTGGAGGTTAATTGATGAAAGAAAAAAAGATTGACAACTTCACCATTTTCATCTTCGACGAAGTCTACGATCCTGCTGACGATTCACTACTCCTAGCGGATAACTTAGCCGTTAATCCTGGCGACCTAGTGATAGAGGTGGGCTCAGGATGCGGTATAATATCGATCCTAGCCGCAGCTAAAGGGGGAAAGCGAGTGGTAGCCATAGACGTTTCCCCTCCTGCAGCGAGAAATACACTTTACAACGTCAGAGTTAACGGGATGGAGGGAGTGATCGACGTGCTAGTTGCTGATCTGTTAAACGCCATTAAACCAGAAGAAATGTTTGACGTCGTCCTCTTTAACCCTCCGTACCTCCCTGTAGAGGAGGACGGGATCCTAGAAGCTTCATGGAGTGGGGGGAAAACCGGCCGTGAAGTCATAGAACGCTTCATAGAAAACGTTAGGAACTACATAAAATTTGACGGTAGATGCCAAATAGTTCTCTCCTCCCTCATGAAACCTCAAACCGTGATTAGAAAGCTAAAGAAAATTGGGTTTAAGGCAGAGCTGGTAGCCGAGAAACGCTTCTTCTTCGAAAAAATATGCGTGGTAACGTTTCATCGCTCGGCTTCTTCTTGCCCTCCAGACCAAGGCGGAGACCGCCTCCACCCCTTAACGCCTCTTTAAGGTTTTCTCCGAATCAAAGAAAGGAGACCTTCAGGTTACTGCGAGAAAAATTTAAAGTTGCAACGTCTTTTTTCCTTCTGAGGGTTCTTCTCGGAGGGGCGATGGTGCCGATAAACCTTAACGCGGAAGCCAAGGTGGCATTAAAGAAGCTCGAAGAAGCAAGAACAAAGGAAGAGCAAATCCAGGCAATAGAGGAGCTCCTGAGCAAAATGAGTAAACATAAGGGAACTGAAAAGTTCATTTTACAGCTTAAAAGAAGGCTTGCAAGGCTCAGGGACGAGGTTGAACGGGAAAGGGAGAGGAGGGCGAAGGGCGGCGTTCAGTTTAACGTTAAAAAGGAGGGAGGAGGGCAAATCATTCTCGTCGGCTTAACCAACAGTGGTAAAAGCCTCATTCTTAACCGACTTACGGGGGCTGACGTGAAGGTAGGAGACTACCCTTTCACTACGACCATGCCTGAAGTTGGAATTTTCAACTTTAACGGAGCCCCCATCCAGATAGTTGAGGCACCAGCCATCTTCGAAGGGTGCGCGAAGACCGCCACAGGACCGAGAATTTTCTCCTTGATTAGAAACGCCGACGTCATTGCGCTAGTTATAGATTTAACTTTAGATCCCGTGTTCCAAGTCGAAACATTACTAAGGGAACTAAAGGAACAGAAAATATACCTGAATAAGCCACGTCCAAAGGTTTACGTGAAGAAGACAGGTGAGGGAGGCATACAGGTAATCGGCGCATCGATGTACAATGGCGACTTAGACGAGCTCACATCATTTCTTAACTCGAAGCGTATAGTTAACGCTGTGGTGTATATAAGGGAGCCGGCAAAGCTTGAAGACGTAAAACTAGCCATGGATGAGGCAGCAACGTTTAAACCGGCATTAATCATTGCAAACAAGGGGGATCTCCCTAGAAGCGCCAAATCCTTTAGGATCCTACGTGATCGTTACTCGCAGAGGTTCCCCATTTACCCGGTGTCATCCCTCACAGGTAAGGGCTTCGAGAAGCTGGGTGAAGCCTTGTTCTCCACCCTCGGAGTGATCCGAGTGTTCACGAAAGAACCAAGTAAGCCCCCCTCTGATAAGCCAATAATTCTTAGATCCGGTGCGACTGTGCGTGACGCCATCCAACGCCTGCGGCCGAGCATGCTCAAATCTTTTAGATACGCCAAGGTTTATGGTCCATCAGCCAAGTACGATGGGGAAAAAGTGGGGTTAGACCACGTTTTAATGGATGGAGACGTGATTCAAGTTCACACGTCGTAGTGGGTGTCCTTCTTGCACGACATAAAAGTGGTTCTTGTGGGGGCCGAGCACGCAGGCAACGTGGGTGCTGTTGCAAGAGTGATGAAAAACTTCGGGGTTAAAGAGCTAGTGCTGGTATCCCCCAAGTTCGCCTCCTTCGATGAGGCTTACGCGAGGGCCATGCATGGAAGAGACGTCCTTGAAAACGCGAGGATGTTTAAAACCGTTAAGGAAGCAATAGTGGACGCGGACTGTGTAGTGGCAACAACCGCTAGATTAGGTGACCAGTATCATGTTTTCAGGACGGCTATAACACCACAAACCCTAGTTGAAAACTTGGGGGGTGTTGAAGGGAAAGTGGCCATCCTCTTTGGAAGGGAAAGTAGCGGGTTAACAAACGAGGAGATCAAGGAAGCAGACATAGTTGTTACGATACCGGCATCCGAGGACTACCCAACCCTAAACCTTTCCCACGCAGTAGCCATAATACTCTATGAGCTCTTCAAATCGTCCCTCAGCCACCTTACGAAGAAAAAGGTTAGAGCCGCTACGAGGAGGGAACGCGAGCAGGCCCTCAAATTCTTCAGGGAAATAATACTGGCCCTCGGCTATAGAGAAGAAAAAATCGAACTGGTAGAAAAGGCCTTTAGAAACATAATCTCTAGAGCCTGGATCTCTGGAAGGGAAATGCACACTCTCCTAGGGGTGCTGAGGAAAATCCGAGATCGCCTATGTGAAACAGATAAAGCCAACAAGCCACTTACCAGTTAACCCGGCTGGAGGCCTCCCTGTGTCCACCTTCACGATCCTTATAACAACGTCCGCGGGAGTGGAAGACCTTACCGCTAAGGAAGCCGAGGAGGTTACAGGTAGGAGGGCAGGGATAGACGGGCCGGGGAGGGTCTATTTTGAAGCTAAAAATGTGGAGGACGCCTTGAAAGCCCTCTACTCCCTGCGCTTAGCTAAGAGGGTCATGATTAAGCTGGCTGAAGCCGAGGTCACCGGAAAACAGGACGACCTAACGCGGATATATCGTACAGTAAAGAGAGCGGAGCTATCATCGTTCTTGGCGAGAGAGCAAACGTTCGCTATTAGAAGTAAAAGGATAGGTGAACATGAATATACTTCAATCGACGTGGCACGTGTAGCCGGGCAAGCGGTCATAGACCATGTTCTGGAAGCAAGAAAGTACAGACAGAAGGTCAACCTAGACTCTCCTGATGTGATATTTAGAAGCTACGTCATTCATACCAAATTCTACTTCACACTCGACTTAACAGGTGACGTTTCCCTTGAAAGGCGAGGGTACAAAACGGAGGTGGCAATACACCCCGCGTCGTTAAAACCTGTCCTAGCAGCCAGCATGCTTAAGCTCTCCGGGTGGGATGGCACCCAGAGCATGCTAGATCCGATGTGCGGCTTGGGGACTATATGCATCGAGGCGGCGTGGATGGCGAAGAAGATACCCGCTGCATACCTCAGGAAGGATGACCTTCAAGTCGTAAGGTACCGCTTTCCAGGGAGGGTCGACCTCGCCGAAGTGTTTAGGGAAGTTGAATCTCAAATAGAGTGGGGCAGGAAGCCGAGGATAACCGGAAGCGACGTTAAAGAAAAATACATTGCAGGCGCTAAGAAACATGCGGAAAACGCCCTAGTACAAGACGACGTATCATTCATGGTTAAAAACATTGAAGAATATTTAAGGGGCAACGTGGAAGCTTCCTCCTTCGACCTAATAGTCACTAACCCTCCCTACGGGATCAGGGTTGGACGGGCGAAACGGATAGCATCCCTCTACACCCTCCTCGTTAAAGCATCACGCAAACTTCTTACTGGCGGAGGCACATTATGCCTCATAACCCCTCACGCCACTATAGCCAAGAGAGCAGCGGAGAGCGAGGGCTTCCATGTAACCCATGAAAGATGGGTGAAATACGGAAACTTAAACGTTAGAATACTCGTCTTCAAGAATAATGGTTAAGCATCATAGTGGAAGCTGAAGCCAGGCATGAGCCACGTCGTAAGCCACCCGTAAAAACCAGCCTTAACATGGTGGGAACATCGTCGCCTACGAGGAGGGAAAGGGTACCTTAATATCGAGCCGCCAACCTTCATTAATGAAGGGATTAATGAAGGGATAATTAATAAACAGGCGTTTAATGGAGAGCGTAACCGTGAAAAACCATGAACTTATTGAAGACGCTCTAGAGAAGGTGTTCAGCTTAAAAGACCGGTTAAAACGCTTAGAGCTGGGCAGCTTTCCCAGGGCAAACCAGAA
>Ga0190363_1000090_pt1 | contig 49436 bp, 53 predicted proteins | sample 48721867_MG_FD_161272 | JGI IMG/M metagenome (GOLD analysis project Ga0190363, IMG submission 161272) | Hydrothermal vent microbial mat bacterial communities from Southern Trench, Guaymas Basin, Mexico - 4872-18-6-7_MG | ecosystem: Environmental > Aquatic > Marine > Hydrothermal vents >...
GGTGTTCTAGATTCAACTATCCACTGTACTTTATCAGGATATTCAACTAATAGTCCGAATCCCTTGGTTGGCACTTTAACATACATGGTTACTTGTGAAAACAGTTTCCCAGAGTAGTAGTCGCCTTTTAAATCCGGTCTTTCACCCCATTTGTTCTTCTTAATGAACGTGTATTCTTCATAAGCATCCCTTATTTCATTATGTTCGTTTATTGCTAAAGAGAAGTCTTTCTCAAGAATAACCTTGTTTCCTTTAACACCTACAACTAAGCAATCGCTTGTTGGATCAAAACATCCTGGCTGAAGTTTTTCAACAAAGTCTCTCCTAGAAACCTCCTCTAAGAAATGTTCCTCGCCTTCCTCTGAAACCACTAGTCTCTTTACTCCATACGGTGGCCCGTACTCGTAGAATCCGAGATTCTCCCATACCCTTTCTCCCTCCTTTGTTAGCCCATATTCTTTGCCGAAAATCTTAACTTCAAGCTTTACAAGCCCTAGGCTCTTAAGTAGCTTAAGCTCTTCGTGGTCAAGGTTTATTCCTAGTTTCAGTTTGAACAATGCTTTAAACATTAGAGCATATTTGTTTTGAGGATTAAAGAACACTTTTTCTAGAGGTAAATTAATCCATTCTTTGAAAGTTTCAATTCCAGCTTCAATAAGTCTTCTATCCCATGCTGAAATAGGAATAATTATCGATTCAGTGAATGGTATTTCCTCTCTTCTTCCCTTTCTTCCCTCTCTCTGCTTAAACTCTCTAACATCTGAGGGTAGTCCGTAGTGAACAATCCTAACTACTGTTCCAATATCTACTCCTTGCGTTAGTGTTCTAGGAGAAATAACTATTCTAACTAGTCCTTCCTTAGCCAAAGTTTCTATTTCTCTCCTTTCCTCCTTAGATATTAGGTGGTGATGTGTTTTAACAAGATCTTGCTTAACTATTGGAAGCTTAGACTTAAGGGTTTTAGCTAATTTCTCAGCAGATCTAATGCTCCTAGTGAAAACCAGCGTTAGCCCTTTCTCGTTAGAGTTAATGTAGTTTAGAAGTAATTCGACAATGTCCGGAGCTGGTGTTGGAACGTACAGTCCTTGGGATCTGAGGGTTTCAACTATTTTATAGGCGAATCTTCTGAAAACATCGTAGTCTTCTAGGAAATCAAGTATTTCGGGTGCTTTACGGGAGATTTCATCTTTCATGCTTCTTAGTGTTTCCCAGAGTTTCTCTAGGTTCTTACCTAAGATAAGATAGCTTCTGTTTTCTACGCGAAAAGGTTTCCCCTTAATAATTCTGGTCTTTCTACCGTTAAGCTTCGTTAGGTATGAAGCTAATTCTTCAGGATTACCTAATGTCGCTGTTAAAACAACTATTTGAGGCTTTCTCTTAGAAATATGGTTCACTATGAGCTCAGCCATTGCCATAATTAATGTTGCTCCTTTGGAACCATAGAAGTCCAGTTCATCTATTACGAAAACATCAAGTTCTCTAAGGAAATCCCGTAGGAAAGCCTTTGTTTTTCGCGAAGCTATCCTTTTAAGATCCTGCATTAGGAAAGCTGGATTAGAAATTATAAGTAAGCTATCGTGTATTCTCTTTCTAACATATTCCATACCTCTAACCTTAATAAGGCTGGAAATAATTGCTCTATCAACCTCGAAAACCTTATCTCCTAAACCAACTGCTCTATAGTAGTTTTCAAGCCTATCTATTTGGTCCGCTGAAAGAGCCAATGTCGGATATATTACCAACGTTTTCGCTCTGTTTCTCAGCGAATAAAATGCCCAAGCTTCGGTTTTACCACTTCCAGTACCTGAAACAAGTATCACATTCTCTCCTTTCTCTAATGCCTCAAGAGCTTCTACCTGATGTTTGTAAAGGTTTTTCTTAGCTATTTCACCAGCTCTACCCGGAGAGTTCTCAAGTTCAGGTATGATGTCTTTGAAGCGTAGCTCTGTTAAACTCGGCTTTACCGCTGGTTCTCTAAATTCCACATAGTCATAACCTAGTTTCTCAAGTATTTCTGATGACTCAACTATGTTCATTAATTCTTTACCCTACTATATCTCTCCTCTAAGGTTCTACTTACAAACTATGAACCAATAAAAATATTTTCACATACTAACTAGAATTTCCATCAAACGGTGCTTATAATGAAACCAATCGACATGGAATTAGCTAAGAAGGTATTTAAGCTTGCATGGCCTGCCCTCATAGAGTATTTCCTAACAAGCCTGTACACTCTTGTCGATACGTACTTCGTATCTAAACTTAGCGTTGAAGATGTAGCTGCATTAGGTGGTGCAGGATATATCGCATGGGCATTCTGGGTTCCTGGATTTGCCTTTGTAGCTGGAGTTACGATACTTGTCGCTCAAGGATTAGGAGCTGGTAAAAAGGATTTTGCGAGAAAGGTTTTTGGAGAAGCCCTTATAATGACGTTAACTATTGGTTCTTTAGCATCGCTTGTAGGAATATTGTTTGCTAAAGAAATAGTAGGGATTGTGGTGGTTGATCCTAAAGTAACTGCTAAGGGAACACAGTATCTTTTCGCAAGACTCTTAGGCTTACCTGGAATGTACATTGTTTTCACAATAAACTCCGCACTAAGGGGGGCAAAGGATACTAAAACACCTATGAAGACAGGTATTTTAGGTAATGTTTTCAACATGATTTTAGACCCCATACTTATCTTCGGACTTTTCGGCGCTCCCAAATTAGGGATTTTCGGTGCCGGAATAGCTTCTTCATTATCATTCTACATGATACTCACATTATACCTTGCACTTGGCTTGAAAGGAGTGCTTACAATAACCCCTAAAATAAGCTTACCGACATGGGATATTGTTTCTAAAATTTTCAAACTAGGCATTCCAGTAGCTTTTCAGAGAGCAGCGTTTTCCCTTCTAAACCTTATATACGTTTCCATAATAGCTAGGTTCGGCTATGTTGCTTTAGCGGCTCATCAGATAGGTTTAAGGATTGAAAGCTTAGCTTTCATGCCAGCAATGGCGTTCAGGATAGCGACATCAGCCCTTGTAGGCCATGAGATTGGAGCTAGGAGAATAGCTAAAGCTAAGGAAATAGCTGAGGCGGGTATAAGGCTTTCACTAATATTTTTAACAGCAGTTGGTTTCTCATTAGCTGCTATTTCACCTTATGTTCCTAAATTCTTCGTTTCAAATAGGGAAGTAACGTTCTTAGCAATGATATATTTGATTCTTGCCGGAACAAGCGAGCCAGGACTTAGCTTCGCTATGACAGTTTCAGGAGTTTTTGAGGGAGGCGGAAACACTGTTGTTCCGACAATAGTGAATATCGCGTCAATGATTTCTGCAAGGTTGGCTTTAGGTTATTTCTTAGGAGCATATATGGGTTTAGGAGCTATAGGTGCATGGATAGGGATGTTCGCTGACGTATACCTTAGAGGAGCAGTATTGTATATTCTCTACAGGTTAAAGTATGAACGCTTAATTAAGATATGGGTTTAACATAGTACTTCTCAAGAATCCTCCTTAAAATGCTAAGATAATTTACTGTTTCATATCTCCCCTTATCAGTTATTTTAACTACAACTTTCGGCCTATCATAACCTATTACTCTTACAATATCAACATACCCTGCTTTTCTAAGCTTCCTTAAATGGCTATCGAGATTTCCCGGAGTCATTTTAAGTACATTAGGAAGTTCCCTAAACTTAGAGATAAGAGATACCCTATTGAGAAGAATAAGGGAAACGATATTGCAGCAATCCGGTTTAAGATGTGTGCTACAAGAAAACCTAGTATGAAGGACGCTATCCACTCTAAAGCTATGAGTTTCTTAACCTTATTGTTAATTTCGGCTATCTTTTCAATAGACTCTTTTTCGTAAGCTCTAGCTACTTTAATGTAGAATGTTATGATGCGTTTTTCAACATTAATATAAGAATATATGATGAGAGCCGTTACAATGATCCAGTATATTGTTGCAAACACTCCGAACATACTTCCAGAAACTTTATTATAAATTACTGTTCCAAGAACCCAGAATGTTATTACAGCTAAGCTCCATGTAAGATACGCTGTTGCAGCTGAAACGTTTTCAACGCTAATTATTCTGTTCTCAATGGTTTTTAGGGTCTTGAGCAGGTCTTTAATGTTTTCTTCCACACTAACACGCCTCCAATAATATTAAGACATTATGAAATTATAAATATAGAAAATGTTCTGTGTTGCAGAACAATTTCACTATTTAAATATTCAATAGGGCATTTTCCACATGAAGAAGAGAGATTGGTTGTTATTGGGGCAATAGTGTAAAAGGCCGTCTTAAGGAAGCCCACTCTAATGTTGGGGAAGCGCGAGAACCCCTCTGGGTTTGAAGTAAAACTGCCAAACCCAGATACTAAATAATAGAGTTAAAACTTACATTTTGAGGGAAAGCTTATGGTAGATAATGACAATGTTTCTTTCATAGCTAGGAGAACAGGTCTTCCTAAAGAAGTTATTGTGAAAGTGTTAGAAGCTGAAGAAGAGTTCTACTATATGAAGCTAGAAGAATACATGTCATATAAGGAATATTTTAGAAAAAACTATTAGACGTTTTCTAAAAGTATTGCAAAATACTAAAAGAGTGACTAGTAATTTATGGTCAAAGACTTATAGAATGGATTTTGTTAGATATAGCAGTTCTTTAGCTATTTGTGTTCCCTTCTCCTTTGTTGGTTTTCTAAGCATTTCTTCACCATATGTTGCTAACATATATGCTAATACTTCTTCTTCATCAAAATCTTTAGAGGCATACTCTTTGCTTATGAGAGATAGTAGCATTACTTGAGATAATATATAGTCGAGTACGTTATCGTGTATTTCGTTTTCTATGAAGACTTTAATGAAGGATCTTGAAAGTTTAGGATTAGTTTCAACTACAGCTTTGTTTTCAACAGTATCTACTAATTTAGCGTAAATGCTTCTTTCAATAATGTTTTCTATTTCGTTGTAAAATATTTTTCCAGCATACCATCTAAAAGCTTTAACAGCATCATTTGTGAAGTAAAGTATTGCTTTATGTAACTCTATGTTCAAAACGTCTTCAACAATGTTTCTAGGTGTAATATCGGAAATAGTTATTGAGAAAACTTCTTCACCATTATTTTTAAATATTTCGTTCTCAGCGTAGAATATGTCGCTAACAACACCTCTACTATACACTCTTATCGGAACTGTATTAAAGAACCTACTTTGCAGTCTTAAGCCTTCTATAACCTTATCTACTATCGAATGAACAGTAGGGTTCGCATATATTTCTATAGCTACTCTGGACATACTTTAGAATCCGCGCAGCCGGGGTTTATAAGAGTATTAGCTTCAAAATTCATCGTTAAAAATTTTAAGCTTAGAACGAAATAATAATTTAGGAAACAAATTGGTTATTATGGTTTAAAAAGGGTGTAAAATGTATGTGTTCTAAAGCAATTTCTAAAACAGCCGCAATAATCATAGCAGTAATAGTTATCATCGCTATTATTGCTGGCGCAGCAATGATGATGGCGCCTAAGCCGGTGGAGAAGAAGATAATTTGGGTTTCAACACAGCTAAACCCGCCAGAGGAACAAGCATTTGTGAAGGATGTTTTATTGAAGGAGTTTAAGGAGGAAACAGGTATTGAAGTAGAATTTGTCGCATCATCTTACGAGGACTTAGCTACAAGACTTGAATCAGAAGAGGAAGCAGGTAAAGTAACGATAAGCGTGATAGGAGAGTTGCATGGTGGATTAGACTTCTTTGCATCTAAGGGTTGGCTAGAGGATTTAAGCAAATTCGGAACGCTTAGTGGAAGAACATTTCCGAAAGTACTTGAAGACTACAGTCACCTATATGGGATCAAAGCTTATGTGCCATGGATGACTGCAACATATGTTATGGTTGTTAATAAGAAGGCATTCGACTACTTACCTGAAGGACTAACTAAGGAGGATGTCCTAACAGGATCATCTAAATGGACATATGAGGCCTTCTTGAAGTGGGCTAAGAACCTACATGAGAAAACAGGTGATCCTAAAGTAGGATTCCCAGCAGGGCCTAAGGGATTATTTGTAAGATTCCTACATGGATACTTGTATCCGGCATTTACTGGGGCACAAGTAGTTAATTTCGCAAGCGATGATGCTGTTAAGTTATGGGAGTACCTTAGGGAACTATGGAAGTATGTACATCCAAGTAGCACCACTTGGGATGCTATGGCTGACCCACTACTTAAGGAGGAAGTGTGGATTGCATGGGATCATACTGCCAGAATTAAAGACGCCATAGTTAACAAGCCTGACGAATTCGTTGTAGTGCCTGTACCTGCAGGACCTAAGGGTAGAGGTTTCATACTGGTAATTGCTGGATTAGCTATACCTAAGGGTGCTCCAAACCAAGACGCTGCATGGAAGCTCATAGAGTATCTAACAAGACCTGAAACACAAGTTAAAGTGTTGGAGAACGTAGGATTCTTCCCATCAGTACAGGAGGCTTCAGCTGCTGTACCTGAAGGGCCGTTAAGAATACTTGCGTCAGGTGTTGGAACGCAGCTTGCAACATCTGATGCATTAGTAGCTCTAATACCAAGCCTTGGAGCTAAAGGAGGAGATTTCAAGAACGTTTACTTAACAGCGTATCAGAGAATAGTTCTAAACAATGAGGACATAAGAACAGTAATTAATGAGTTAGCACCACAGCTAATGAAACTCTTCGAGGAAACAGGAGCACCACCACCAATGCCTGATGCTACAGTATCGCCATCACCGACAACATCACCTTCGCCGACAACGACGCCTACTACATCCCCGAAGAAAATGAAAATAGCTGTAGTTACAGACGTCGGAGGAAGAGGAGACCTATCATTCAACGACATGGCAATCAAAGGTGCTAAAGAAGTAGCAAAGGACTTCGGGTTAGAAGTAATAGAGCTAATAAGCAAAGTTGAAGCAGACTACCTACCAAACCTTAGAGCTGCAGCAAAAGACCCCGACGTAGTCTTAGTAGTTGGTGTAGGTTTCCTACTAAGCGATGCACTACTTGAGGTAGCTCAGGAGTTTCCGGATAAAAACTTCGCAGGGATAGACACCTATACGCAAGCACTAGCTAAGGAGAAACTAGGACACTACTTACCAAACGTGTTAGACATTAAGTTCGAAGAACATAAGGGAAGCGCATTAGTAGGAGCACTAGGATGCCTATTAGCTGCTCATTACGACTATCCACACGTAGGAATGGTGTTAGGTATAGAAATACCCGTACTATGGAAGTTCGAAATAGGTTACAAGTGGGGCTGTGACTGGGCTCTCAAATGGTATAAGGAGCACTTCCCAGAAGAATACGAGGAGAAATCTAATAACCCGAACAACATACTATCATTAGATGTTAAAGAGAGAGTTCTATGGACATACACTGGAACATTTAACGACATAACTAAGGGTTATGAAGCAGCTAAGGAAATGTACGCTAAAGGAGCAATAGCAGTATACAACGTAGCAGGATCACTTGGTTTAGGAATAAACCAGGCAGTTGAGGAAATAGCTAGAGAGAAAGGATTGGATATGGGACCGCCATTCTGGATAGGTGTTGACGCAGACCAGGACTGGATTAATCCAGGATTCGTAATTGCAAGCATGATGAAGAGGGTTGATAAGGGAACATACTATGCTGCAAAACTAGTTATAGAGGGTAAGTTCAGAGAAGTTGTCGAGAAATACGAAGGTACATTACTTCTAGGCATCGGTACTAAGGTTGACGGAGAACTTATGGAAGGCATTTCCGTAAGCACACTCGCCGACTTAGACGAATTCATACAGATGGGTATTGAAGCAGAGAAAATGACAGGAGCGAAGATACTACCAATGCCTCCAGAGGAAATTAAAGCTAAAGTTAAAGCTATGAGAGAAGCACAACCAGAATGGATTTGGCAAGCAGTTGCGGAGCTAGAGGAGAAAATTAGAAAAGGCGAAGTAGAAGTACCATTACCGCTAACCAAGGAAGACGTAGAATACTGGAGAAGCATTCTAGGCTAAAACTATTTCCCCTACACTTTAAAAACAAATTTTTCTTTACCAAGATTTTTCACACCTCCTACGGAGGTTTAAAAGTAAATGTCCGGTCCACCTTTCCATATTAAGTCTAAGCGGGGAGAAATAGCTGAAAGAGTTATTGTTGCTGGAGATCCGGCAAGAGTAGAACAAGTTTCTAAAATGCTTGAAAACCCAAGAGTAGTAAATACTAACCGAGGCTTTCTAATCTATACTGGAGAATACCAAGGAGTGCCGATAACTGTTGCAACACATGGTATAGGCGGTCCTTCAGCGGCAATAGTTTTCGAAGAGTTAAGAATGCTTGGAGCAAAAGTAATTGTTAGATTAGGGACATGCGGGGGCCTAGTTAAAGAGCTAAGTAAAGGAGATATAGTAATAGCAACTGGAGCAGCATACTATACTGGTGGAAACGCTATAGGAATGTATGCTCATGAAGTATGTATGCCCACAGCACCCCATCACGAAGTTACTTCAGCACTTGTTTCATCCGCTGAAAAATATGGTGTAAAATACTTTTTAGGTCCAGTCATAAGTAGTGACGCATTTTACGCAGAAGATCCCGACTTCGCTAAAAAGTGGAGTGAAAGAGGGGTAATAGCTGTTGAAATGGAATGTGCAGCACTTTTCGCCCTAGGTTGGATGAGAAATGTGAAAACAGGCGCATTACTTGTTGTTAGCGATAGCTTAGTTAAGCCTGAAGAAGCTAGCTTAGCTGATGCTGAAGAATTAAAGGAGAAAGTAAATATTGCAGCAAAAATAGTTTTAGATGCTTTAGTAAAAGTTAAAATATAATAACTACTTTTTCCCTCCAAATAGCAATGGTTCTCGAAATAAACTATTTTTAAACTATATTCTTCAGAAGAAAAACCAACAAGGTCGTATGCAATCATATAAACCTTCTATAGACATTAGAAAATTAAAAGTAATTAAAATTCATGGAAAATAAGCAAAAGCTTCTTTAGGCTACCTCTAATTAGCTCTTCAACCTTACTTTGAGGTATAGGAAGTACTTCGGAAAGCGTGCTTAAGGGTTTTCCTTGAAGAAACCTCATTGTTAGGGCTAGTTTTTCCTGCGCATCTAACTTACTAAATTTATTCTCCATAATTCCTTTCGCTACAAGCAGAAATGCTATTTCAAATATATGCTCATGGTAGGGTATTTTCTCCTCAATATATTCTCTTAACTTCTCCATATCCTCACGGTCTATGCTGAAAATACCTGGAAAAACATATTTCGAAACACTATCTATTGCTTCTAAAAGCACTTCGGCTTGCATATCTCTATAAATGCTGTTTGATGCAAAGATGAGTTTTCTTTTGAATAAGAAAACAATGTCTTTAAAGATTCTTTCGAAATTTCTATTTAAAGGCTTAAGTACCGCTATGTTTTTCTCACCCGTTACCTTATTGAACCTAGGCGAAATATAGAAGACACTGTAGCCGTTTCTAACCCAGAAATGTAAAACGTCATTCCTTGAGAAAATAGACGCTATCCAATCATTATCTCTAAATTCCTCCTCAATTCTCTTAAGGAGAAAACTGCCATAACCTCTCCTTTGCAAGTTAGGGTGAACAGCAATTCTCACAATCCTTACTCCTTTCGTACTTAAAGCCTCGTTCACACCGTATTTTACAAACTTATCTATTATGAGCAACCCCTTAGCCTTACTTAGATCTTTTACGTTCTGACCTTTTTCAAAAGCCAATTGTGCTACAGCAATGATTTCTCCCTTGCTATTTACCAAAGCCCTTATTTTATGGTGTTTAGCATCTAAGAGTGTTACTAAATCATCCGGCATGTTCCTATAGTGGGCTATTACAAGTAATCCATAAATTCTTCTTAAAACTTCTTGGTTCCTAATAAGTTCTTCTTTACTAATTTTCGAATATTCTACTCCACCTTCAGATACAGGGTATGGTTCAACATTTAGTAGGAATGTTTCGTAAAGCCACTGCTCTAAGGGGTCGTTAAGCCCGTATCTTATTGGTTTCTTGAAATTAACTATTACGGGGTTAGGTAGGTTCTTTAAAACTATTTGTTCGAGAACATGGCCAGAACCTTCGTAACCATGTATTGTTGTTGCAGCAACTACTTTCCTAGATTTCCAAACTATTCTTCTAAGTCTTGCAATACCTAAAGCAGATGCTTCATCAACTACTATTAGCGCGTATCTTTCAACGGAAGCTGGATCTTTAAATTCGACTTTAAACCATGGACCATAAATTACCTTAATTAAGCCTTTTCTTTCAACAACCCTATATTTGATGTTTAATGCTGTAAGTGCTTTCTTAAGCATTCTCATGAGTGCCTGTACACTTTCAAGCGAAGGCGCTGTTACCGTAGCGTTTCCAATGTATCTAGCTAAAATTGCTTGAGCTAAAGCTAGCCCTAATGCTGAACTTTTCCCTCTACCCCTATCTCCCTTCGCCAGAAGAACCCTACCCTTACCCTTCATTAGCTCTACGAATTTATCTAGGAAAACTGCTTGCTCCTCCGTAGCACAAAGCCTTATAAGTTGCTTGTGCGCTCTAAACATTCTAAAATCAATCCCTTCCTCCCTGGGCAGGGGTATTGTTGTTTTAGGATACTTTATCTGAAATACTCTTTCCTCTTCACAATCGTAGTGTATTAACGGATAGGCTTTTGAAATACGTTCTTTAATGTATTCTGTGAAAACACCTTCAGATAACTCCTTAGCTAAAGGTGTAGGATTCCATGAGCTCCATTCTTTTGTTAGTAGAATTAATGCTCCTCCTGCCTTAATCATTTCCGTTGAAGCCGCAACAACGTTTGGTCTAAGAACTTCATATACATCAAGAATTACGTAATCGTATTCTTCACCTAATCTTCTAAAAACTTCCGATGGTGATTTCAGAAATGTAATGTTTTTCCCACGTAAATACTCCTTAAAAATGTTAGCTACCTCTCCTGAGGAATCATCGTACCCTCTAACATAAAGAATATTGTTAATTGATGTTAAAGCAAGCGTTTTAGCGGCTACTCTGGGGTTTCCGCTTAAAACTATGAGGCCTCTATTGTTTCTTCTACGTAGTTCGTTTAGAAACCTCTCTATTTCCATAAGAACTGCTCCTATGTTCTTACATGGTTCGTTTTGGAACCTATTAGTTTTACTCCCACTTAAGGTAAGTACTTAGCTACATTTATCATTGCTTCAACATAGCTTTTAGTGTCTATTAGTGAGTGAGCTGCTGGCATAATGAAGCGATCTACTACTATTGGCGTTAGTATTCCTATTACAATACATGCTATTGCAAGTATGAATACTGGTGTCGCCATTAGGATTTCCTCTTTAACATTATATTTGCTTTCCCCCTTTGGTAGAGGCTTAAGATAAATCACATAAACTATCTTTAGGTATGCTAGGAAAGCTAAAATGCTAGGTATTATTATTAGAACCGCTAATATTGGATGTCTACCTACAGCTGCTCCGTATAGTAGGAACTTGCTCATGAAAGCGTTTAATGGCGGAATCCCTGCTAAGGAAAAAGCTGCAATAGCAAACGAAAACGTTGTTACCGGTAAGAGTCTTCCGACACCAGCGAGCTTGTCTATTTCTCTAGTTTTAAATGCGTGAATGTATGCTCCTGCCGAAAGGAAGAGCGCTGATTTAGCTATTGCGTGATTAATTATGTGATATATTGCGGCGGCAATGCCTAGTAAATTACCTAAACCTAAGCCTGTAGCTATATATCCTATGTTAAGTATTGTACTGTAAGCTATTAGTCTCTTAATGTCCTTCTGTATAAGCATAAGCATTGATCCGAGAAATGCTGAAATAATACCTGCTATCAGCAAGAAAGCCAATATTACGTCCATGAAGTTTCCTAAAGCGCCGGAACCGAAAAATATTGTGTAAACAAATCTTGCTATAGCATAAATACCTACTTTAACAACTAAGCCCGAAAGTATTGCTGAAACGGATGATGGTGCTGCTGCGTGTGCGTCAGGAAGCCAGAAGTGGTTAGGGAACAATGCTGCTTTAAATGTGAATGACCAAAGCGCGAAAACCACAAATAATGCTATCCCGTAATGAACTATTCCGAACGGTCCATTAGTTATGGGCATATTTGTGAATCCAGCGATTTTCGTAACCATGTCTGCCATGTTAAGTGTTCCTAAGCTACCATAAGCGAAGATTATCGCTGTGAAGTACATTGTTGTAGCTAATGCTCCGAAAATAGCATATTTCATTGCGGCTTCAATAGCTATCTTATCATATCTTCTGAAAGCTACTAAGGCATAGGCTGAAACACTAGTTACCTCAATCATTACGAATAAGTTGAAGAAGTCACCAGTATAGAGGCATCCAAGCATTCCCGCTTCGATGCCTAAAAGCAGAGTGTAGTACCATTGTAAACCATCATCATGCTCCATATACTTTAAGCTGTAAAGCGTAACTAGAAACATTATTGAAGTAACCATTACTCCTAGAAGCCCGTTGAAAACATCGACTTCATAAACTATTCCTAAAGGAGCCGGCCAACCAGCAAACGTATATATTAATGGCTTACCTACTTCAAGTACTGCCAGAAACAAACTATATGAAATTAGAGCTGCAATAAACGATATTACAAGGCTATATACTCCCCAAACTCTTCTATCTTTAATAGCTAACGCTACTAACGGTAAAGCAAATGCTCCCGTTGCACATATGAGTACAGCTAATCCTGGAAGAGAAGCTACCGTTATGTTGTAGTAAGGTATTAATTGTTCAACCATCATGTCTCACCCAAGCTAATCAAATATTTTTTTAGCGTATTCTTCGAAGGTTTTAGATATTTTCTCGTAAGTTAGTTTTTCATCAATACCTTTAACGTCAATCCAATGTACGAAAAGCTTCTTCTTCTCCTTATCAACATCGACAGTTACTGTTCCTGGAGTGTTTGTTATTGAGTTAGCTATTGTTACGAGAGCATAGTCTGTTTCAACATGATAGGGTACCTTGACAATTCCGGGATTTATGGGCATTTTAGGACTAAATATTCTCTTAATAACATCTGTATGCGCTCTAAACTCTATTACTGTGATGTAGTGGAAGAAGTATTTAATTAGAATCGCTAGCCTATTTAATTCTGTAAGCTTCCTATGTCGTTTTACGAGAACCTCAGAAATCAATGTTGAAACTAAGAGTGAAGCTAATGCACCAAACACTACGTCTTCTATGCTAAATGTTCCAGCAAATATAAGGTAAAGTATGAATAAGGGTATTGCTATAAGCACTATTTTAACATAGTTTGCCATGGCTTCACCAACCCCTTATCTTAATTACCTTTCTAAAATCAAGTGTACCGTACAATCTGTAAACTTGAATTGCAAGGAAAGCAAGCAAAGCCGTAACTGCCATGTTAATTACGATAGCTGTAATTACCAGTACCTGAGGTGTGGGATCGACTGTTCTTGGAAGAAGCATTTCGAGAACATCCCTTGAGAATGTTCTTTCAGGAAATATTGGCGGCAAAGGTTCAGCTATAGTACGGTAGCCTAGGAATATTATTATCGTATTTGCCGTATCACCTAAAATAGATAGTGCTATTATCTTCTTTACAATATTAGGTTTAATCACAACTCCGTAAAGTGCTATAGCGAAAACTGCAAAGAACATTGCGTAAATATAGGTTACAACCAATGTTTCAGGGTCCACTTTTAACACCCTCCATATCCTTCTTAAACACGTTCTCCGGCAATGAAATTAGGAGAAATATTGCTAGGAAGCCCATAGCTACATTTAAGTACTCTCCAACATCAAGATAGAATAGTGAACCTCCTAGTTCGAAAGGCCCTAGTTTCACAGGATATCCAGGGAATAACGCCCACGGTTTTGGCTGGTTCTGTAGGATAAACCCTGAAAGTAAAGGTGGAAGAGCTGCTACGAAAGCTATTATCAGCAACCCTAAGGATCTTAGAATATGTGATATGTTAATTTTGAACCCTAATTTCTCAAGAAAACCTCTGGAGAAAGCGGCTATTAGAAGAAGTGGAGCTACTGCAAATGCTGAACCTGCTTGGAATCCTCCACCCGGAGTTATATGTCCATGAAGGGCAATGTCTATTGATATTAAAAGTATTGCTGCAACAACAATGCTTGTAATAACCTTTACAATAACTGTTAATCCTACTTCCCCTTTCTCCTCTAGTTCCTTAAGAAATGATGGTTTCCTAAGTCTAAAGACAGCTAAGCATCCTATTACTGCGAGATAAAATACCGTTGTCTCATAGACTGTATCTAAACCTCTATAGTCCCAAAGAGCGGCCGTTACTGTTTCTGGTGATGCAGCCCACCAGGTTTTTTCCTCTTCATTAAATGTGAATTTTACGAAATACTCACCTAAGGGTCTGATTTCCTCCTTAGGCGAATACCCTATTGCACCATAGCTAATATACGTTATAACCAATGCGAAGGCTATTACCATCAAGACTATGAAGAGTGCTTTAACGCCTTCCATCTCAATTACGCCTCCTCAAACCTACTTGTTTTTAAAACAACATATAATAGAATTATCGAGTATACTCCTACACCTATGGCAATGTAGGCTAACATTATGTCAGGGGCTAATAGTGCAGCATAAGCTATAGCGTAAGCCACAGATTGACTAGCGGAAAATACGATAGCTTTTAGGAGATCCTTTTCAACAATAGCTTTATATGTAAAAACAACCGCGACAGTTGCTAAATAAGCTATTATCAGTAACCCTACAGTTATCATGTTCCCTCACCTTCTTCGCTAACTTTTCTTTCAGCCTTCTTTCTCTCATGTTCTTCAAGTAAATCACAAACCTTAGGCTCTACGGGTACAGCTCTAGACTTATGGGCTGAATATGCAAGTGCATGCGAACCTGTCGGAGCAACGAGGAGAATTATTAGAGCAGCAACCAAAGCTCCTCCACTAATTGCCCATTTAAAGAATCCAAGTTGATCAGATACTGAAGCTATTAAAGCTACACCTATTAGTGGTATGACCGCTCCCCCTATTGATCCTACTGTTGCTGCATGTAATCTAACGAAGAAATTAGGAAACCTAACCATACCTAATGCTCCAGCTAAATCGCAGAACGCCCCTATTGCGACTAGAATCATCCCCAACGCTAAGACAAAGTATTCTAATGGTTCAAGCATTTTCACTTACGACCTCCAAGCTCCTTTGTTAAAAAGTATTTGGAAATGTAGATGTCAAGAATATAGGCCCAAAGAGCTAATGCGATAGCACCAGCTATTAGAAACGGTGTGCTATAGTATAGTGAAAGTAAGGCTATGAATACCGCTAAATCGAAAGCTAAACAGTCGACAGCTAATGCCATATCGAAAACAGTCGGCCCTTTAACTATCCTTACAATATAAAGTGTAAACGATGCGAGAAATATCACAAAAACCGCGGGGAGAAATATTGAAAGTATAGGTGAAGTATCCACTTTTCAACCACACCTCACATAAGCGTTATGAGTGGTGGCGCAAACCATACGAAAGACCTTACCATCATGTATATGGCCATTTTAACCATTATGCCACTTAATAGAGCTGAGATATTGCTTGGAGCTTCGGAGTGTGCGTCAGGAAGCCATGTGTGGAGGGGGTATATTGCTGATTTAACACTTAACCCTATTAGAAGAACTATGAAAATCCCAGCTATTAACATGGGGTTTTGCTGAGCTGTAAGAGCAATAGCTATTTTCACGTTCAAGTAGTCTGGATTAAATCCTGCTAAGTAAATAAGTGTAAGTAATGTGAATAGTACTATGAATTCCGAACTCGCTTTAGCCATGAAAAAGTACTTATAAGCCGCCTTACGTGCTACATCTCTCCTATACTCGTATGCTACTAGGAATTGTGAAAAAACTGTCATTAGCTCCCAGAATATTATGAACCAAACAAGATTATATACTGTCAAAACCATGTACATTGAAGCTAAGAATAGCGTATATGTTGTTCCAAAGAACTCTAAACTATACTTGCCAATGTAATGTTCAAGATAGTTTAGCGAATATATTGAAACGGCTAGACCTAAAATTCCAAGTGCTACAAGAAAAACTGCTGAAACAGGGTCGACGACAAGCTCTAACCTATTAAGTCCTAGGGAGAGGGTTCCAGCAGGGTATGAAAATATGGTATACTGAAGCTTATTGGTGTTTAAGAGAACGTCTAAGCCTATGAATATCATGAAAAGAGACGCTGCTGTTGAAAGCATTGAGTAAAGGAGTATTCCCGGCTTCCCTCGAACGAATAACGACACTATAAACGCTATGATTAGTAAACTTACTGGAACAATAAGCAATAACTCATTCAGCATAAACACTAACCCTTCATGATAATGACTCTGAAAGTTGATTTTGAAAGATTGTTTAATATTTTTTATCTATTGTATTCCCATTATTCCTAAGTATTTTAAGAATAAATATCTCCAGAAAGCTATAGACTATGACTCATTATTTTCCTTCTAAAAATATAGTTTTTATTACTTTTCATACTCGCTCCTTTGCTAACTCAGAATTCGCTATTGCTTTAACACTTTTATCCTTAAGCTTTTTGAAAAACAAATGGTTTAACAGTATACCTTAAAAATGTCTACTAGGGTTTTTAGAGTATCGCCGATTTCTACTTTATTTTCCTTTCAATCGGAATATTTTACTCTAGAAAACCCGTTTTCCTAATCTCTTCCTTTAGCATGTATTTAGAAAACACTGTCACCTTCATTATCAAAAATTCTCTTAGCTAGATTATTGCCTTCTCTGTTGCCTTATCGAAAATGTGTATATGTCTCAGGTCTAAGGCAACCCTTATTTTAGACCCTATTTTGTAACGATGCGCTCCACTCATCTTCATAACAACTATCATGCCCCCTGTGTTTATATGAACTATTGTGTCGGAGCCTAATGCTTCGACAAAATCTATTGTTCCTTCAATTTCAGATGTTTTCTCTTTAGAAGCGATTAAGTCAAGTGGGTAAATGTGTTCCGGCCTTATACCGACAATTACTGTTTTTCCATCGTAATTTTTGAGTACTTCAGCAAATTCTCCTTCAAGTGTTACTGTGAAATCTCCGGCATCTAATAAGACATTTTTATCTTTAATCGTTGCTGATGCTTCGAAAAAGTTCATTTGCGGTGAACCGACAAATCCCGCTACAAAGAGATTTGATGGTTTCAAATATATCTCTTCTGAAGTTCCAACTTGCATTATTTTTCCAGCATTCATTACAGCTATTCTATCTCCCATAGTCATTGCTTCGACTTGGTCATGAGTAACATATATTGTTGTTACCTTAATTCTTCTCTGGAGCTTCTTGAGTTCACTTCTCATTTTAACCCTTAATAGCGCGTCTAAGTTGCTTAACGGCTCATCCATTAGTAGAACATCTGGTTCAACAACTATAGCTCTTGCAACAGCAACCCTCTGCCTTTGACCACCGGATAGCTGGTGAGGATATCTATTGAGCAATTCGGATATTTGAAGTAGTTTAGCCGCCCACTTAACCTTCTTATCTATTTCCTCTCTAGGAACTTTCTTTATTTTCAGAGGAAATGCTATGTTATCGTAAACTGTCATGTGAGGCCATATTGCGTAGCTTTGGAAAACCATAGAAACATTCCTTTCCCTAGGAGGCAAATACGTTACCTCTCTATTCCCGAAGAAAACGTGGCCTTCATCCGGTTTTTCCAGTCCCGCGATAACTCTTAGCGTCGTTGTTTTACCACATCCTGAAGGTCCAAGTAGGACTATGAATTCACCATCTTTAATATCTAATGTTATACCGTTTACTGCAATTGTTTTCCCAAACTTCTTCACTATGTTTTTCAAATGAACATCGACCATACCTTATCACCTTAACGTTATACCCCACATTGTTATAAGGTATCTTCTAGCTATAAAAACAAAGACCATTGCTGGAAGAATCATAATGAATCCCGCTGCAAACTTTATGAAGTCCGGTGCAGCCATTGCAGACGTAAGTATAAATGCAGGAAGAGTTCTATTAGTTAAGGTTAGAACTGAGGCTATGAAGACTTCGTTCCACGACATTATGAATGTGAATATTGCTGCAGCAGCTAAACCTGGTAATGCAAGAGGCATTGTTATTCTCAAGAAGGCACCTTTTCTATCGAGACCAAATATTAGAGCTGCTTCTTCAAGTTCCTTAGGAACACCTGCGAAAATACTTGATGTAATAACTATTACGAAAGGTAGCGCCATTGCCGTATGTGCTAAAGCTACGCCTAACGGTGTATCTGAAAGTCCAAGTCTAATATATAGTGTAACTAGTGGTACAGCAATAACCATTATTGGGAACATTCTTAAGCCGACTATGAACAGTTTTAAGCTATCCTTACCTGGAAATATGTATCTTGCAAAAGCATAGCCTGCAGGTAGTCCTAGTAGGAAGCTTAAACCTATTGTCATAAGGGCTACTACAACGCTATTTATTATTGCTTTCGTAGCACCTAAAGCTAAAAGCTTTTGTACATGTTCGAAAGTGTATCTTAAAGGCAAAATTATGTTTGGACTATAGTAGTCTGATGGATTAGTGAAAGCATATAGAATCGCAATTACGAAAGGAGTCATAATCCATAGTACAGCTAACGTAGCTAATCCGGCTATAATTATCTTTACGAGGTAGTATTTAGCAATGGACATTTCATCCTTCTTCATAACTCATTACACCTCAAGATATTTTGCTTTGAAAAACTTAATGTAAACATACCCTATAGCTACGCAAATTAAGGCGATAATTAATGCGTAAATTGCTGCTACACCAGTATGTTTTAACTCTACTTGCTCATAGTATGCTTCTCCAGCTAGAACCGGTATGTCCCTTCCAGCGAGAATCCATACTACACCGAATATTTGGAATGCGAAAAGAGTTCTAATAATCAACGCTGCTTGGAGGCTAGGTTTAAGCATGGGGAAAACTATGTACCTTATTCTCTGCCAAACCGTTGCTCCGAAAACCTCAGCTGCCTCAATATATTCTTTACTTATCATTTGCAATCCAGCGAACAGTATTACGAAAACTATTGCTGTAGCTCTCCATAACTCAGTTAGTACAATAGCTAAAAACTCCATGGGCCTATATTGGTATCCGAAGAACTGAATGGACTCGCTAATTAATCCCAAGTTAATCAGTAATTTATTAAAGAAACCATTTGATGACAATAGAGAGTACCATATTAGCCCTGCAGCAACATCGCTTATAGTTAAAGGCAAAACTATAATGTATAGTGCTGTATTTCTCCCAGGGAATTTCATGTTGAAGAGCATTGCTAAACCTATTGCTAGAGCTACTTGAATAGGTATTATAACTATAACCAAAAGTAAAGTGTTTGTGAAAGCTTCTTCAAATCTCGAAAACGGACTTGTAAGTAGGTAATCAATATTTTCCATACTGAAACTTCCATTGGGGAACAATGCTAAATACAGTGCTTGAACGAGAGGATACCCTATGAAGAATATTAGGTAGCTAAGTGCAGGAAGAACTAGAAGATACGGAACATACTTTTCAAAGTCTGTACGATGCTTAGACATTTTAGCCGCATTCCCCAGCGAGCTTCACTATCTAACGTAAGCTATACTGATGCTAATATATAAGAAAAAACCTTTGGTTTAACGAGAGAGTATTTAGTAAACCATAAACTTTACTCAACAAACAACTTTCTAATACAGGTAAGTTCGGAATAGTTGGATTATCACAATATACGAGAAGCAAAAAGGTTTAAACCTTATAGTTTTATTCGTTCTTGGAATAGTTATTACTCCTTCGCTAAGATTCATTTTTACCAAGTCTCCTTCCATCACATAATCTCTTATGTTCCCCTCAATTATCACTAATCTATAGTTTACGCCTGTGGTAGTCACATTAGTCGGCAATGGTCTTAGATGCACGTTTGAATCTAAATAAGAATCCTTTGCGATAATTTCCGGGCAGTCTTCACAATTGCTTGCTTCTGAAAACATAGTATGTTTCCTTTAGCTAAAGCTAAAAACGTTCTAATGGAACATTTCTCTTCGAAAACTAGGAAGCTTAATGTAATAGAAAATGTGGTAAGTAGCAATACTATGGCTAAGATACTTAGTGTTTTAACGTTATGAGAACTCTTTTCTGCAACTCCATGAATTTCACCTATGGTCCAACCTTAATTAATCTATTATTTAGAACATCTTTAAATACCTCTAAAGCGTTACTTCAGCTTAACGAGATGAAATATCATGGCTGAAACGAAGGAATTTAAATCGTCACCTAAAATAACGGTTATTTACTGGCTTTATTCCCTAGGATATTTTGCACCCATGATCGCTGTTTCGGCAATTATAGGTTACATCAATATTTACGCTGGAATATTGCTCGCCATAGGCTTAGTAGCGGCTCTAGTGGTATTAGCTATATGGATACCGAAATTCCATAGGAGCATCGTTTTTAAGCTTGAGGAAGACCATGCTTACGCTAAATACGGTGTTTGGTGGGTTAAGGAGAAACGTGTACCATATAGCTTAGTTTCAGAAGTAAGAGTTAGGCAAGGCCCGCTTCAAAGATCACTGAAACTAGCTAACGTAGACATTTATACACCAGCTCAGGGAACACTTAGGCCTGAACTAACGTTTTTCCAAATAGACGCCAACTTAGCCAGTGAAATAGCATCTAATGTGAGAAGAAAGGTTGGTATTCTTTCCTCTAAAGAAAGGAGGGTTATTGAGGAGGAAATACTTAAGGAGCTTAAGAAGATAAGGTCTATCCTTGAAGAGCTCAGAGAGAAAGCATAGCCTATTTCTCCTTCTTCCTTAGGAGAGCATAGAAGAAACCTACAGTACCGTGCCTATGGGGCCATGCTCTCATAGTTCCCTTAAGGAACCCTTCTGAGTAAGGCTTTTTCAAAGGTACAAGCTCCATTTCGCTATGTTCCCTTAGTATTTTAGAGATCAGCTCCTCGTTTTCCTCAGGAAATAGCGAACATGTGCAGTAAAGTATGTTCCCGCCGGGCTTGACAAGCTTAGTTGCTGTTTTAAGTAGTTCGTATTGTTGCTGAGCTATTTCGGTAATACCGTCGGGTCTAAGCCTCCATCTAAGTTCGAGGTTTTTCATTATTGTTCCACTAGCTGTACATGGAGCATCAAGCATCACCTTATCAGCTACTTCTTCACCTAGAATTTCAGGCGCTCTATTGGCATCCTCCTTGAAAATCTTAACAATTCTAACACCTGTCCTCCTTATAAGCTCCTTCATTCTCCTAATACGGTACTTGTCGATGTCAAAAGCGTAAATAATACCCCTATTCTTCATAAGTTCTGCTATATGGGTTGTTTTTCCTCCGGGAGCTGCACACATGTCAACAACGGTTTCCCCAGGTTTGGGGTTAAGAAGTATTGATGCTACAGCTGCCGCTTCCTCCTGAATCACTACTTTTCCTTCCCTATAAATTCTAGTGTTATCGAAATCCAGTGGTCCATCAAACTTCACTACTACTGGCACATAACTACTTACTACAGGGTTCTCACCTAGTTTCCTAAGTTCCTCAACAACTTCTTCTACTGAAGCTTTTAACGTATTCACTCTAACACTAATTGGAAGCTTTGTGTTTAGGGCTTTGAAGAGTTCTTCAGCTTCACTATCGCCCAGAAGACTTCTCATTTTAGAAATAAACCATGAAGGTAGTAAGTATTTTATCTCGAGTTCCTCATCCTTATCCTTAGGCCTTATTTCGTACTTTTCTATTTCATCAAAAACCCTCCAATAGTACATTCCAACATATGGATGGGTCATCGCTGAAATATAGTCAGCCACTTTCCATTTAAGAAGTCTTTTAAGCTTATCAGAAATCCTATCGAATAATAGTAGGTTCGTTGCAACCCTTAGCGCCGCTCTAAGCCATGGATCAAGAATCAATACGTTAGGTACCTTTGTCACATCAGAAATAACCTTGTCTATTATCCCTAACCTTCTCATAGTATTGTAGAATATTGCCGTTAAGACACGGTCAACATCTGTTCCCAGAATCCTATGTTTCCTAAAAACGTTTCTTTTAGCTTGCTGACTGGGCTTTATTTCCTCAGCTAACTTAACAGTTTCAACAAGTATTCTCAACTCCTTACTACCAATAGGTACTTTAGGCATGGCAGTTTCTTTCCTCTCTTATTCGTTTAAATTTACTTAAGGTAATTTTATTAATGCAATAAACTATTTAAAGAAGACTTTTAAAGAAGCCGAAGTTACAATGTGCATTCACATAATCTTTCTGTACTGGAATATGCATATTCTGTTCCTATTAGAACCCATGATTTTATCTAAGAGGGTTGTCCTAGAGGAGGATACTCTGGCAATAAAGATTTTAATAATTTAGAGAAGAAAAAGTTTGTTACAATAATAAATCGAGCTTATTTATGGCTTCATTTGCTGTAACTTTAGTATTTTCTCGTATGCTAATCTATAATTCCAACTGTTTTCTTTTGCTACCTTTAGCGTGATCTCATAAAGTTTAAGCGCTTGATCCTCTATATTCATGTCGATTATTGTTTTTGGTCTCAGCTGCTCCCATGCCTTATTAACGGTCTCTATGAAGTGCTTAGGTATCTTTTTAGCACCAGCAAAAGCTCCAGCTAGAGCACCGCCGTTACTGGCTAAACAGTCGGCATCTCTTCCAAAACGGGTACCGCCCGCCATTACCTTAACAGGATCTCCTTTGAACAGGTAGAATAAGGCGAGGCTTTCTTGCAAGACTTCAAGTGCATAAGTACATGGGAAGCCGGCCCACTTCTTCCAAAGTGCAGCTCTTACTTCCTCATATGTTTTATGTTTATCAACTATTTGCTTAGCCTCATCTATTAGCTCTCGGACATCATCAACAACGTAGGCTTTAGCGGCCTCAAATACGGAGTCTACGGTTGCATCAGGATTAAATGCTTCAGCAATGGCTGCAGCAAGTGCTGCTGCACAATCAACGGCAAAACTATTTCCTCGCCATTGTCTACATTGTGTTACATCAAAGGCGTCTGAAGCAGCTTGTTTAGGATTACAGGCATTTATGATCCCTATTGGATGTATCATCATTAAAATATCGCCTAGCCCTGGAAACAGGAAGTGCTTACCGGCCTCTCTAGGACCATACTTTCTTATATTTTCATATGCTACGCCGTCACAGTGTGGTAGCAGGAAATAACCTATATATTCTGGCTTAACATATTTTAAATGAGCGTTTGCTAGATCCTCGGCAGTTACTCTACCACCTTTATCGATAATAGCTTTTACTAGAATGAATTTCCTTTCTGAGCCGTCTTCAGTAGCTCCAGGCGGGAGCTCTATTGCCGGGTAATACCATAATCTACCGTTGTGAAATCTATGCCATCTAGCTCTCTTCTTTAATGGTAGCAAACGTGGATTCTCTAGAAAATCGCCAAAGTGCTTGTCTATCACTGTATAATGAGCTCCCTCAAGGTGGCCAAGGAATCCCTCTTCAGGGTTGAATTGGTCTCCGCCTAATCTCCTTGCTGGTTCTCCCATAGAAGCTCCTACATATCCTGCTGCTAGACATCCAAGTATTTTATCATATAACAAATCGTTTGGGTAAGACATATTAACATCTCCGCGGCTACAATATGAAAGGGTATGAAATATAAGCCTTTCGGTGACCATCAACAATGTTGACAAACTACTTAACAATGGTCGGTTTAGGGTTCCTTATAGGTAATTTAACAGGGTTATTAGGCGTAGGAGGAGGATTTATAATCACACCTGTTCTTTTGATGTTAAAAATTCCAGCAAATAAGGCTATTGGTACAAGCTTAGTGACTCTAACATTGGCCTCGTTTATAGCCGTTATTAAACATAGTAGATTGGGAAATGTAGATTTTAAACGAGGAATAATAAGTGCCATAGCCGCATCAGCTGGAATGAGTATTGGTGTTATTCTTGTTAGTATAATTAAGAACCTTTGGAATCTTGATCTCGCAATTAACTTAGCATATATGATGATTCTTTACATAGTAGCACTATATTCTTTAAAAGAAAGCGTCTTGGCAATTAAAGGAGAAAAACGCAATCATAGTGATACTAAGATAGATACTGAGAAACAGAGTTTGACAAGTCGCCTTGGATTCATAAAACTAGCAGTAACAAGTATTCTAACAGGCATACTAGCAGGCTTCTTAGGTGCTGGTGGGGGCTTCCTTTACGTCCCATTATTTATTTACATACTAGGATTTCCTACACTAACTGCCATAGGAACATCTCTCTTTACAGTCTTTATATCAGGGATCGTAGGGGCAATAGGTCATTTCATATATGGTAACATCGATTTAATAACATCCCTATTACTATTTATTGGTATGAGTATGGGTGTACAAACAGGGGCATCCCTAACTAAGATGATGAGAGCTTCCTACATTAGGTTCATGTATTCTTTATGTATATGGCTAACAGCCATATCGCTAACCTTTAGACTAAGCGCTAATTTACTGAACATTTCAACGTTATTTATGATAGGCCAAGTAAGTTTAGTCTACGGTATTAGTATATACTCAATAATCATACTCATTTATGGTATCATTTCAAAAATTAAACTACTGCACCAAAAGAACAAGTAATCTTAAAGGCACATATTTTCTCACAATAAGTACCTAAGCTTCCTTCTAATTCTAAGCTAATAAAGATTGGTTGGTTTGCTATAGCTTAAATTTCGCCTTTGCCTCATGCCAATAAAATATTTAACTGCTTTTAGTGATTTAACGTATTAACGTTGCTATATTATTTTAGTAATAAACTTATGGGTTTTGCAAAGATTTAGAAAAGCTTATAAGGAAAAACGCTTAAATTCTTGTGACAAATCTACGCTCTGAGGGATGAGCGTTTTGGCAACGGCTAGATTTAAAACATTACTTGTGGCTTTAATTGTTATACTAGCAATAGTCATTGCTGGAGTAGCATACTATACAACAACTTCGCAACCATCGCCGACGCAGACATATCCGTTACCTCACTGGCCTAAGGAAATAGTTGTTCGAGCAGCATCGGTCGGAACACCATCATATATATACATGTCTATGATTGCAGAATTAATTGAGGAAAATCTGGGAATAAAGACCACAGTGCAACCTGGCGGTGCTGTTGCCAATATAGCTGCTGTAGCGGAGGGCGAAGTTGATCTCGCATATATTAACGAGTTCTTTATACCGCTATACATGAATCCTACATTACGAGAGAGAGCTGGTTTAGAGCCTGTTGATTTATCTAAAGTAGCTCTTATCGCTGGCGGTGTTGAAAGAAGATACTGTGCAGTAGCAGCAGCTGATGATGATGTTCCAGCTAATACTTTTGCGGAGTTAGCCGAATTAGTAAAGCAAGGTTACCCACTAAGTATTGTAATGGCTGGTCCTCCCAAAACGATCGAAGAATATGAGTATAGAGCATTATTTGCCAAGTACGGTGTTAATTTTGACGAACTGCAAATACCTATGCCAGGACAGGCGGGTGGCTGGTCATCATTTGCGGAAGGTAAATTTAATGTTGTCATAGACTGCCAAGGCGTACCAACATCAGCTGTAAAAGAAGCAGAGGCTAGAAAGACCGATATAAAGCCTATCATGTTTAGTGAGGAAGATTTAGACTATTTAATCGAGTACTTCTCACCAGATGCTTTACATAAAGACGTTATACCTAAGGGTACCTATGATTTCTTAAAGGAAGATTATCCTACTGTCTGTGCTTTTACAGCGATAGTTGTTAGGTCTGATATGCCTAAGGATTTAGTGTACGAGATAACGAAGCTCATTGCAGAACATAAAGATGAAATAGCAAAAGCTGTTTCAGCGTTTGTGTACGATCCGAATGATGCTTGGAAGTACGGAGGAGGATTGTCTCTACATCCTGGTGCAGAACAGTACTACGTAGAAGCTGGATATAAGAAGTAAGCAATAACAAAATTAACACTAACTTTTTATTTATGTTACCTTTTTTATGTAACATATTATGTTACATAAAAAATATAGGATGTGTCATAAGCTATGAAGGAGGAGCTTAACAAGAGGGTTTCCACACTAATTAATATAGTGCTTTTACTTATGGCGTTATATAATCTATATACGCTTACATGGGGCGTTTACGACATCTTCGAACATATGTGTATTAATTTAGTCTTTGTTTTACCTCTGCTATACATACTCTATCCTCCAAGGGCAAGGAAAATAAAAAAGATTTATTGGTTTGATTGCTTATTAGCGATATATGCTTTTACTGTAACCTTTATGCTATATATAAACTATTGGGATTGGATCTTTGGTAGAAATTGGCTTGCTTCCCCGCTAACACCTCAACAGCTTTTTGTAGGCATATCCCTTATTCTACTCATAGTTGAAGCTGTAAGGAGAAGTTTAGGAAAGATGTTTACATTAGTTTTACTAATCTTTTTAGCATATATTTTCCTAGCTCCATATTTACCGTATCCACTTGGTTTCAGAACAAGCTTTACTAGAACAATAGAGTTCCTTACATTAACACCCTATGGTTTATTTTCTGTTCCTCTACAGGTCATGACAACGTATGTAATAGCATTTACGATACTTGGTGCGGTCTTCTCTGTAAGTGGTGTCAGCGACTTCTTCATAGAGTTTTCAAAGGCATTAGTAGGCAAGATGATAGGTGGAGCTGCGAAAATAGCTGTTGTTGCCTCCTCTCTATTCGGCACTATAAGTGGCGTAGCAGTAGCTAACGTATACGGTACTGGAGTGTTCACTATACCGACAATGAAGAAGCTAGGTTATCCATCCCGTTTTGCCGCGGCAGTAGAGGCTGTTGCTAGTACTGGAGGCCAAATTATGCCACCTATAATGGGGGCTTCAGCGTTCATTATAGCTGAACTACTAGGATTGCCTTACGCTAGAATAATGATTGCCGCAGTTATACCAGCTTTGTTATACTATCTCGGGGTTTATGTTCAAGTACACTATTTTTCATTAAAACATGGACTAGTAGGCTTACCTAAAGAAGCTATACCTAGTCTTAGCGAACTAATGAAGAGAAAAGGATACAATTTAATACCTCTAGTGGTTCTCATATATGCCCTTCTCGGCTTAGGATGGAATCCTATTTCATCCGCCATGTTATCCCTTTATACAGCAATAGCACTAAGTTTCATCAGGAAGGACGTACGAAAGAACCCGCAAAAACTGGTTCATGCCTTGATCAAAGGAGCTAGGGATGCTCTAACTATCATAACTGTAGCAGCCGGAGCCGGCCTCATAGTTGGTGTTATAGGTTATAGTGGATTAGGCGTGAAGGCAGGTTCATTAGTCAAGATGTTATCGTTTGGCCTCTTGCCTATAGGTCTATTATATGTTGCATTCATTAGCATTCTGCTAGGTATGGGTATGCCTACAACAGCGGCATACATAATGGCGTCTGCCTTATCTGTTCCTGCATTACAGCAATTAGGAAATATCGATTTACTACAGGCTCATTTCTTTGTCTTCTACTATGCAGTTTTTTCGGCAATAACACCTCCTGTAGCATTAGCAGCATATGCAGCAGCATCATTAGCCAAAACGGATCCCATGAAAGTTGGATGGCAGGCGATTAGATTAGGTTACGTCGCACTTATTGTGCCATTCATCTTCATATATAAGCCGGCCTTATTGCTTATTGAAAGTGGAAGTTTGTTAACATCAATATGGCAAATAATAACGGCTTTCATAGCAGTTTATGCTGTGTCGCTAGGGCTGGAAGGCTTTATGAAGAAGCCTATGCACTGGGCAGTAAGAATACTGTTAATAGTAAGCGGTTTGGCATTACTAGCTCCTACAGGAAGTTTTATTGATATTTTCGGATTAATGGCAATAGCATTAACGCTCTTATTCCACTTGAAATATAAGAGAACCTCACAAAGTGCCACTTAGTCTTAACATTTTGAAGGTCGAGTTTAGAGTCGTTTCCAGTAGATAACGAACATTTTAAGTTTATAGGTGGTGAGGAAGAAGCTTAGGGCTAGTCGAAGCAAACCTGACCTAAACACTCCTACGAATTAAGGAGTTCTAGTTGCTTCTTAAAATAGCACATAACACATCTTGAAGTGTTATACGTTTGTCTTTGCTTGTAGAACTCATATTAGGCTAATTAAAGTTGTCAGGGCTCTTAAATGATTGTTTCTAAAAAGCTTAACTACAGTGTTTCTTTTAGTCCCCAAAACAGCAGTTATTGAGGTCGAAAGTTAAACTATTGCTTATACTGCGGAAACGTGTACAGTTGCAATACTGTTTTCTGCATTGGTGAATGCATGACTTAATCTTAATACTGTAATATCCCGTATGTCTTTATGATCTTCTAGAAGCCTCTTGCACTATACTTTGTGGCTCTTCATTTATTAGACCCGCCGATAAATAACTATGGTGGAGGTGTTTACTCTTGCCCGAACCGAGACCTATGACTAAAGATGCCTTAATGTCCGCATTTGGCGGAGAATCTATGGCACATATGCGCTACTTAATATTCGCTGATATAGCTGAAAAGGAAGGATTCCCAAACGTGGCACGATTATTTAGAGCAATAGCCTACGCAGAGCAAGTACACGCAAACAACCACTATAGAAGGCTGAAAGACCTTAAACAAGATGCAAAGGTGGTTGCAGGAGCTACTTTCGGCCCCGGCAATACATCGAAGAACCTAGAATTAGCCATCATGGGCGAGGAATTCGAAGTAGAGGAAATGTACCCAATATACATTGAGATTGCAAAAGCTCAGAACGATAAAGCAGCAGAAATAAGCTTCCGGTACGCGTTAGAAGCCGAGAAAATCCACGCTGAACTGTTCAAGGAAGCAAGGAAATATGTTGATCAGGGAAAGGATTGGCCTCTAGACGGATATATTTGGGTCTGTCCGATCTGTGGTCACACCTATGTTGGCAAGGAGCCACCGCTAAAATGTCCAGTATGTGGAATTCTTGGCAAGAACTACGTTAAATTCTAATCAAGAACTTTCTATAAATTCACCTAATTTTTAACCTATTAACGTCGTGATTCACTTAGTTGTTGATTAGCTTAAATTCCTGGTTTAAGGTATGTAAACTATGTCTAAATTCTTCATTTTAAGAGTATCGCGTAACTTCTCATCGAAGCTTACTAATTTACATTTATTATTTAACGCTAATATCACAAATACTGCGTCATAGACAGTAATACCGTAGTTTATTGCGAAATCTGTTGCTTCTTCAAGTAGATCTTTCGAACTACATATTTTTGCAACACTATTGGTTATTAATGGTATTATCATCTTTCTTAAAGTAGAGTATTTGTCCATGGGAATTCTCCTAAGTAGATAAACGTGCTTCCATAAAGCATTGGCAACTTCAATAAACGCTTGATCTACGGTAATTAAGTCGGTTTTCCTACTCAATTTAAGGAATACCTTAGCCTTGTGAAAAAATTCGTCTTTAACTATAATACTTGCGAATATAGATGAGTCCACGACATACATTGAATTTACCTTGACTCCCTTATTTCTCTAATTGTCTTCCATGCAGGCTCCTTTGATGAAGGAATATCCTTTAACACATTATCTATGGTATTTAGGATTTCTCCTAACTCCAATTCCCTAATTTTTTCTTCAATAAATTGTTCTATCTCCCTTCTCCAGTCGATATTTTTGAATTTCTTCATTTTCTCCTTAAGATCCTTCCTAATTCTAATGCTTAATGTTGTTGTGCTCAAGCTTAAATCCCAATTTAATGTATACGATAATTGTATATAAGATTTAGTATATAGCCAATGCAGACATTCTCCTTACTATATTTTCTCCATATTCTTCCGGCCAATATACGTTAGGACTTAAACCCTATGTAATGGTCTTATCTACGTATCTTGTTTCCACTATGAGAAAATATCAAGCTAAATTGAAGATTTTAAAATATTATGAGTGAAGATATCAAAATAATTTATCGATCTCGTTTTACTCAAGTACTGGAAGGGAGTTCTAATAATGGTATAGTGTCAAGTGATACATAATTCGGACTGTGGTTATAGCAGTTACAGCTCCAACCCATGTGATATCTATTTCTCGTTAAAGTTGCAAAGAAACTAGGAAGCAGAAATGCGATGGTTAATAATACTTCACGTTATGGTGAACTAGCATCACTATCCGCTATCAGCACCAGAAACCTTCATCACTTTTCAGATAATCTAGCCTTCATCATTTCAAACATTGTTTCTCTATGTCATACGATTTATTTCTTACTTATTTCCCTGATAATCTCCTGAACTGCTACACTAATTTATTGTATTTTACGAATTCTTCAAATGCTTTTATCTGAGTTTTAGGGCTAAACATGAGTTTTCTGATAATTCTTCTAGTTAGAACGATTTCTATGAAAAACGTTTCTCCATATAAAATTTGCCTTGAAAATCCGGGGAAGAGTAAACGTTATAGTTTTTCGTACTTGCATTCCTTTACTAAATAGTAAACGTAAAGTCTAATATTATTCAGAAAAATGGTTTACCGTATTTAAACGATTCCTTCTTAGCTCATCATTACCTTTCCGCACTATATTTGAAAACTTCCTATTTATTCCATATAGTTCTTTCTTAAACTTCTACATAGTTATGCTTAAAGCAGTGCTGTGTAGTAAATAGTTTAAATGAGGTGGCTAAGGAAAGTGAGAATAACATGTCCTAAATGCGGATTCACATTTGATATAACGTATTCGAGAGCGGTTTCCTGTACAAGTTGCCCTTATGCTACCTTTGGGAATTGCGGATACATAAAATGTCCTAACTGTGGGCACGAATTCCCATATCCCCAACAGAAATTCTTCTAATATCGAATGGATTATGAAATTAGCTTCTTTTCAAACCTAAGAACACTATTATTGAAGATATTATGAGTATCCAGAAGGATAGTGGAGCATTAAGCAAGGTCATTGTGAATGTTGCTTCAGGACCTATTACTACTGCCGCATATAACCCTATAATCACTCCAATTAGTAGCGATAGTAGGGCTACTTTATGTTTTCCAGCGACCTTTTCAGGTTTAATCCATGCAGCTAAAGTTATTGGCGCTAATGGTAAAAGCATTACGCTTGATAGAACAGATAATTCGATAACGAATCCGGGTTTAGCTAGAGCAACCATAGCAATTAAAGCTATTAACGCTACTGTTGTAGCATATACTAACCTAAGTTCCTTCCTCACCTTAACCACTTGACTTAAAATGTCTTTGAAGAGAGAGCTTGAAAGAGTTAAGACTATGGAGTCTAAAGTTGAAATTGATGCTGCAACAATACTTACGAAAACTATTGAGCCGAGAAGCGGATTGGCCATTTGGATAAGTGTTGGTGTAACTAAGTCTCTTTTCAATGTTAAATCAGGAAATTTTCCAGCTAAAGTTAGTGATTTAGCAAACAACCCTATAATAGTAACTAAAACAGTGTAAACGGCGCCGAATAGCGTAAAATACTTTATCATATTTCTTAGTGCGTCTTTGCTTTTAGGCATAAAAATTCTTTGAACTACTTGAGGATTTGTTATTGCGAAGAAAATCCATGGTAACGTAAATGCTAGGAAAACTTGCGGTGTCCAGAAGCCAGTTATTCCTAATGTTCCCTCCTTAATTAAGGCTTCTACAGCTCCCCCTAAACTTAGCCCTAAATTGGGGAGAAGAAATGCAATAATCCATGCTGTAAATGCGATCGCTGCAGTAATCATCCAAACTCCTTGGTACGCATCTGTTATTGCAACACTCCAAATACCGGCTAAAATAATCCATATAAGAGAAGCTACAATACCGAAAGCTACACCCGAAGTATAGTCTAAACTTAATCCCTCGAACAACCTACCTAAACCAACGAGCTGAGCTGTAGCGTAAGGAATCAAAGCTACAAGGTAAACTAGTGAAATAACCGAGGCAAGAAGCTTAGAACCATAAATGCTACCAAGCATTTCAGCTGGACTAACCCAGCCATTACGGCGTGCCCAAAGCCAAACTTTGAAAGCAAAAATTTTGAGTAAAATAACTGTAGCTACAAGATATGCTGATTCGAAAAGAAATGCTCCAATACCTGTTGTGTAAACGAAACCTACAAGACCTATCATCATGAAAGCACTATAGGTTGTAGCAGCATAGGTCATAGCTGAAAGAAAACCGCTAAGTCTGTAGCTTCCAACAAAATAATCTATAGATGATTTAATACCGAATTTTCTAGAAATCAACGCTAAAACAGAACCTATAATAAAATATACTGTTAGAACTACTATGTAAAACCTTATATCCATCATAAAATTAAATCACCTAATGCTATCACCTAATTTTAGTATGACAGAGTGAGTATAGGGAATTTAGAGCATCCTTAACGCTTCTGTTCTCCTTTAAAACCCATCGTGAACAAATCCAAACATTACCTTTAAGCCTTTTAGAACCTGCATCTTCAACGCTAGGGAAAGTTATCGAAGCTGAAACAACGTTACCAAATTCTTTCATGAAATTAGACAGCATATTATAAACGTTTTTAGAAATAACATTGTCTCCGGAAACGCAGAGAACCAATGCGTCTTCTTCGCCAAAAACTACAAAGTCAACTTCGTTACCCTTTTCATCGGAAACTTCGCCAAAAACTCTTTCTTCACTTTTAGATACCTTAATATTAAACATTATACATACCCGTTTAAAACGTATTAAGACTAATAATATTTAAAATTAAAACCAAACAATCGTGTAAATAAACTAATATTTTTAAGCCTATACGAAACATTATTCTCTAAAATAATTTTCAAAAACATCCACTTCGCTTTTAATATGCTTTCAAGAAGTATGAGTCTAACACAACTCTATTTGAACAAAGCTTATTAGCTTTTGTAACTTAAGGTTCCCTACGGGGTAAAGTAATGTTAGGTAGTTTACTAGTTTACATGCTAATTTTAGGTTTGTTTCTTCCAATACCGGCTAACATAGTTATTGATGTTAGTGAAGCGGGTGTTGCTGAAACATATATATTGTATAATGTATATAACGCTCCAACAGTGATTGTGCATGAGCCTTTAGGAACACCTCTATCATATTATGCTTACTACTTAGATTCTGGTGAACTTGTTCCCGTAGAGTATAATGGTTCTCTTATTTTAGGTGTTGATATGAATGGAACAGTTGTTTTAACATATTTAACCGATGAACTTACGAGTAAAGAAGGAGATCTTTGGAGTTTAAACATTGTTTCCCGAGATAACGTGGCTATTGTGCTTCCTGAAAACACTGTTCCACTAAATATTGAGCCTGAGCCTTTATATGTTGGACTTAATGATTCAAGAGCCGTTATTTTAATGCCTCCAGGAAGCATAAACATTGAATACACTATATATGTTCCGCCTCAGAAAACAACTCCTCCGCCCACATCATCATCGCCAACTACACCTACAGAAACACCTACTACTACAGAAACACCGCCTCCTCCAACACCTACTATAGCTGATGTTGGCTTGTGGGTAGCTGTTTTAGCCATTGCTATAGGCGCTATTGTTGGAATACTTTATAAACTTCGTAGAAGGAGCGCGGTATCTTATGTACTTGATGAGAGAGATAGGGAAGTTTTAAATGTAATTAAGGAGCTCGGAGGCGAAGCTACAGCTAGCCAAATAATGGCTGCTTTAAAAATACCTAAAACAAGCCTTTATAGGAGAATTAGGAGGCTACTGAGGCTAGGATATATCGAGGAAATAGGGTTAGGAGGGAGAAAAGTTTACAAGTTAAAGAGGGAGCCATAGTGGAACACACTGTTCCTTAAGCGTTTCTTCCCTGATTCTTCATAGTAACTCAGATCCCTTTTAACTAAATATGTGGTAAATTTTAACCCGGAGGTGGTAAAAAAGTGAAAGCCATAAAATATGTTTCAATATGGTTAATATTATTGCTCCTACTTGCACCCATAGCAATGGTAGCTTCAGTTAAAGCTCAAGAAAACGGCGAAGCACCTACAGGGGGAAACCAAAACGCTACGACAACAACTCCTACTGATGAAGAAGTATCTGATGAGGAGGAGATAGAGGAGGAGTTCGTTAATGAAACTCTTAAGAACAAAGCCGAAGCCATGTTAAGAATTGCTGAAAGACTTATCAACTTAGCTAAAGCAAGAAACGTTAATGTTACTGATTTAGAAGGTTTACTTGTGGAAGCTAAGGGATACTTTAATGCAACAAACTATAATGAAACAGTAACACTTTGTATGAAAATTATGAGCCAAGTAAGGTTAAGGCTTAGGGAAACACTTAGAGCAGGAAAAGAAGCACCTGTTGCTGAAGGTTTAAGAAAGCAAATAGAGCTTTTCGAAAACTACATTAAGAAACTAAACGAAACAGGCCGATTAAATGCAACTGATGTAGAGGAACTTATGGGTAAAATAGAGGCAGCTAAAGAAGCTTTAGACAAGGGATTAGTTAACGAAACAGCACACATACTTACTGATTTAAGAACAGAGCTTAGAGAGTTAAGCGTTAAAATTTCAGAAATAGCTAAGCAAAAAGCTGTAGAAAGAGCTTTACAAGTACTAGCTAGGGTTAGGGAGAAACTAAGGGAGCACTTAAGAAAGCACTTAGAAGAGTTCAATGTAACTGAGGAGGAAATAGAAGTTCCAGGAATAGAGTATCTTGCAAACGTTTCCGCTAAAGGAAGAGTTATTGAATTAATAAGTAAAATCAAGAAGCTAATGGAGTATAGGAAGGGCTTATGGAATTTAGGTCAAGTAATGTCTAAAGTATTAGAAGCTAGGAAAGGAGTAGTTGCGGCAAAAATGGCTGAAATTAGAAGGGTAATTGGAGAACTAGCTGCTGCAGAAAGACTTGTTGAAAGAACACAGGAAGGACCATTTAAGGATGAAATGTTAAATATAATAAACAATACTAAGTGGGCAATACACGACATACTATCCAGTATTGCAAAATATGTTGTCGGAAACACTACTGAAGCTGAGGAATTCTTGAATTCAGCTGAAGAGAAAGTTAATAACAATCTAGATGAGCTTGAAACTCTAGGCGATTTAACAGCACTTCAAATGCGCATTGTAAGAATGGTTAAAGAAGCTAATTGGAGTTTAAAGAGGATTATAGAGAACATTAGAGAAATAATGACACCAGAGGCTCTTGAAGGTAAGGAGGTAGTAATAACAGGCATTATTTCATGGGAAATAAATGAAACAATGTTTGTTGTTACGGGAGGAGCCCATAGATTACCTAAACCGCCATTCGCTATAGAATGGCATAGGATTAGAATGTTTAGGCCGTGGATTGTGAAGATAACTAATGAAACAAAAGTTCATGGAGAACCTAAGGTAGGAGGTTTCGTTGCCGTCATTGGTGAAGTTGATGGAGTAGGACCTAGCGGATTAACAATAGTTGTTGCTGAAAAAGTATTCTTCGGAAAACTAACGTTCTGAATCTTTAAATAAGCTGTTTTTTTAATTACTACACTAAATTTTTGGTTTTAAGTAAGCTTTTTGACCCTAGGTGTGAAGCTCTTGGACTTAGCAGAATTTAAAATACCTATAGGTATTACGTGCGAAGAAGTATTTGAGGTTAAGCATGAACATAGTGCTAAAAACATAGGTAGTGGCGATATTGATGTTCTTGCAACACCTTCAATGATTGCCTTTATGGAAAATGTGACATGGAAGTGCGTTAAGAAATACTTACCTAAAGACTACATAACTGTCGGTGTTAATGTGGAAGTTAAGCATCTTAACCCTGTACCTATAGGAGCTAATGTGCTCGTTAAAGCAAGTCTCATTGCAGCAGAAGGTAGAAAGCTCGTCTTCAAGGTTGTAGTGTTTTGGGGTGATATTAAAGTAGGTGAAGGCTTACATGAGAGATACGTAGTTCATAGGGCAAGGTTTCTTGAAAAGGTTAAGAAAATGCTAGAATATGTTCAAAAATAAAAATGAGGACCATGAATAGCTAAACCTTATACTTCTCCCATAACCTCATTAGCTCATCTTCAGTAAAACATTGCATATCTAGGTCAATAATTGCTGGGTCTTCGCCGATAGCTTATCTAACCATAACTGAAGTGGCTTTTTAATCCTTACTTTCGCGGAAACATATTTGCTAAGAATTTCGGGACGGAACTTTCCCATTATTAAACGTTGCAACAATACCACATTGGAAATGGAACTTTGATAGTAACCAAACTTGAACATAACATTAATATATCATTTACTAAACAACATTATATATAGTAATGAATTCTTCCTACTTCCTAACCCATAATCTTTTAATTCCTACTTTTTCAAAGTCCTCATCTTCGGTCGCTACTGCCTGTAAACCGTAGTTTTCTATTGTTGCTACATGTATTGAATTCGATGGTTTAAGCCCATATTTTACCATTAGCTCCTTAGCTCTTAAATACTCATTTAAACCTATTGATAAAACGTCAACGTAAGGAAGTACTGCTTTATCTATGAAGGCTATTGTGTCTTCAGGTGATACGTCATATTTTCTTTTAGACACATATATTACTTCGTCTAGGACCAATACGTTAGTATATAACAGATTATTTAGTAGTAGGTTTAGCCAGAAATCCTCTATAAGCTTAGCTTCATCTTCAGGCATTTTAACATTCAAATATATTAGCAAACTAGCGTCAACAAATACTTTCACTTTCAAATTCCTCTTCTAAATCTATCCTAGCTAAATCCCCTAACCTAGCTTCTTTACCTTTAATTTTTCTCCTTCTCTCTCTTATCCATGCTAGAATATCTTTAGGATCTTCAATTCCTCTCAATATTAACTTATCATCTGCTGGCTCAAGTATTACATATCCTCCCTCCTTAATCTTATAAGCTTCTCTAAAAATCTTAGGAATAACTATTTGTCCTTTAGGACCAACTTTAACCCTAAGTTTAACCAATAGTAACACCAAGTATAACCATCGGTTAAACTAAAAATATAAGCTTTCCGCCGAACAATAAAGCACAAAAGACTAATTGGAAAAATAGGAAACCTAATGGTAAATACCTAAAAGAGCTAGAATAAGTTCTTAAAGACTCTTAGAGTTTAAAATACTCTAATAACATAAAGAAACCTAGTAAGTGTAATTGTGTCTCTTACCAGAATGGTCTTGGTTTAAGTAGGAAACAATTATAAGAAAAACGCTATATACTCTATAGAGTATGAGGCTAAATAATAATTGTATCTAAACGTACTGGGATCATCCTTTTAGGAATGGGTTTAGGAATTTTAATCGAAACTTTAATGTTTCTTTCACCCTTATTTGAAACAGTTCTCTGGAAAACCTTTTGCACGTTCGTTAAAATAATACCGTTAATAACACTCTACGCCATAACTATAATAGGCATCTTCTTAACCTTAATCGGCATATTTCTTGAAAGACGCTCTTAAGCAAGTATCTTCACTAAGCCCTTAAAATACTTGATAAACACTTTTTCTCCTAACTAGTTAGATATTTAGAATTAAACCATTATTAGTAAATATAATGAAGACAGCCTCACTATAGTAGCGCTTAAATTAAGTGCAAAGTCTTTTAGAACTAGAGGTTCCCATGATTTTTAGGATTCGGCGGGATAAGTCAATATAGGTGCTCTAGTATATGGATGTATAGGGTTTCTAAATAGCATTTACTTAATTTGTTACTGTTTTTCTTCGACAGTTTCCAGTTTTTCCACCATATCTTTTAAGAACTTTATTGCCCTGGTGAATGCTTCAACACCCTGCTTTGTGGGTTTATAGACTTTAACTCCATTTACCTTCTCAGTTTTGAGAAGTCCTTCTCTAACCATTCTGTAAAGTACCGTATATACCGTAACTGAGGGAACTTTTATGTCGAAAATTCTTCTCAACATGATTCTAACTCCGTAAGCATAACTTGGTTTTACAGACAATATAGCTATTATAAATATCCACAAGTTTTCGACAGTTAATTTTCTACGAAGCCGTTTTTCGGCTTTAAACATGTGGTTCGCCTCTTCATTCTCCATTTCAACCTTAAAAAGTTCACCATATAAATATTTTAGGAAATATATTTATCTGGAGAAATATATTTCATCACAGATACTGCAGAACGCGTTTAATTCCGATAAGTTGTGGTGTTATTTTATGGGTAAAATAAGGGTTGGTATAGTAGGTGTTGGAAACTGCGCTTCAGCTCTTGTTCAAGGAACATTCTACTATAGGAATGTAGATGAAGACTTCATACCTGGATTAACATATCCTAAACTTGGAGGCTACAGCGTAGACGATATCGAATGGGTTGTTGCTTTCGATGTTTCAGAAAAGAAAGTTGGCAAAGATCTTTCCGAAGCAATATTTGCCCCACCAAACATCACTCCTAAATTTGCCGAAGTACCTAAGCTCGGCGTTATTGTTCATAGAGGACCTGTAATGGATGGTGTAGCTCCACATATGCAAGACCAATTTAAACCCATTAGGTCGGGTAAGGAGCCAACAGTTGACGAAGTAGCCGACATAATAAAGGAAAGTAAAGCCGACATTGTAATAAATTTCCTCCCAGTTGGAAGTGAGAAAGCAACTAGATTCTACGCTGAAGCCGTTAGAAGAGCTAACGTAGCATTTATAAACGGTATTCCAGTGTTTATTGCAAGCGACCCAGCAGGGTACTGGCCTAAGTTATATGAAGAAGCTGGTTTACCTTTAGTAGGAGATGATATTAAAGGCCAAATAGGTGCAACAATACTTCATAGAACACTTGTAGCACTACTTTACCAGAGAGGTGTTGTTGTTGAAGAATCATACCAGCTAAATATTGGAGGGAACACAGACTTCTTAAACATGACTGTTGAGGAAAGACTTGCAAGTAAAAGGATAAGTAAGACAAAAGCTGTTACTAGCATTTTACCCTACGGTGAAAAACTAGAGAAAGAAGGAAAGATTAGAATAGGCCCTAGCGACTACGTGCCTTTCCTAGGAAACACTAAAATAGCTTACATATACATTAAAGGTAGGAGTTTTGCAGACTTCCCAGTAACAATAGAGGTTAAACTAACTGTTGACGATAAAAGCATGTTTGCCGGCGCAATGATAGACGCTATTAGAGGTACAAAAATAGCTTTAGATAGAGGGGTTAAAGGCGTTGTTCCAAGCGTTTCAGCATTCTTCTTCAAACATCCACCAATACAAGCACCAAACGATGTTGAAGCTAAGAAGTGGTTTGAAGAATTTATTGAAGGAAAAAGACCAAAGTAAACATTACATTTTTTTATTGGTTAAAAAGGTTAATGAGAAGTGAAGGAAATACGTAGTTACCATAAATAACTCCATTTAACATTTTTCACAACGCTTCCTCCGAGAACCATGACGCCTATAAATGCATGGTTCAACATAAGATATCCCATACGCCCCGTACACTGCAACTAATATGCTTCTACTCAAACATGCCGCCTATACTATACGCTTTTCTCGTTGTCCCCTTTAAACTTTGTCAAGAGCTTATTTTAACAGTTTAGTTAAATACGGGAGTGAAGTAGTAATTTGAGGATGTTAAGTATGAAAACTATAGGTATAGTAGGAGGTTTAAGTCCGGAATCAACTGTTCTTTACTATACTAACATTATTGAGGAGTATAGGAGAAGATATAGAAACGAAGAATACCCTGAAATAATAATTTACAGTGTTAATTTTGGGAAATTCACGCGGTTAATGGAAAAAGGTAGGTTTAAAGAAGCAGCTGATATTATTATTAAAGCTATTAAAGCTTTACATAAGGCCGGAGCAGATTTCGCAATAATATCGGCTAACACACCCCACATAGCTTTTGACTACATAGCATCTCAATCCCCAATACCGCTAATTAACATTATTGACTCCTTAGCTGAGGAATTGAAAAAGGACAATATAGGTAGAATTGGCTTACTCGGAACAAAATTCACATTAACACACAATTTCTACGTTGAAGGACTTAGAAAGCATGGAATAAACGCTATAGTTCCTGACTTAGAGGATGTAGAAGTTATTAACAGGATAATTTATGAGGAGCTAACTAAGGGAATCGTGAATGAATATTCAAGGAAATTGCTTCTAAAAATTATTGAAAAACTTATCAGAAAAGGTGCTGAAGCAATTGTTTTAGCATGTACTGAACTTCCACTAATTCTAAAAGAGAATATGACTAATGTAAAACTATATGATACGGCAAAAATACACTCAATAAAGGCTCTAGAGTATGCATTGAAGGAGTAGTAATATTATTAAGCCACACCTTACTTTATTACTTATGAATCTCCTTAGGCGTTCAGGATGAAGCTTAATAAATTATATGATGGCAGTAGCTAGTGTATTTATTATTTAAAATAGATAATTTTGTTCAAGATTTCCCTAAGTTAGGTGAAGTTCTTGAAAAACTCTCAGAAAATGGTAAAGTAGTCACCATAATACCTAATATCGGTTTAACTAAGACAAGTATTTTCTTAGGAACAGGTTTTTAAGGAGTAAAAGAGGTAGTCATAGTTTTAGAGAAGAGAAAGAGAAACTTTAAAAATTACTTATGAATTTTAACTTTACTTTCACTTAGCAAATTACCTGTTCTTGTTATATAAACTCAGTAATTGGAAATTTACCTGTATTAAACATGTAAATTTAGTATGGAAATTGTTTCTAACATATTATTGTTACATTATAGTTTATAGATAAGATTCAAACCGTCATGAAATATTACCTTCTTCTTCAGCATTTTAGCTATTACTGGATCTTTTAAGTCCTCTAAGCTTAAGACAATAAGGTCTAAACTGAAGCCTTTTGGCTTATACTTTCTAATTTCCTCAATTAGTGAAAATTTGTTATTAATTTCCTTGAAAATTACTACTAGATCATAGTCACTATATGGAAGAGCCTTGTTTTCAGCTCTACTGCCTATGAGAACTATTGTTGTATTAGGAAACTTTTTCTTTAATATTTCAACATATGCTCTGAATTTCTCTTCTCTTTTCTCCATTTTTTCCTTAGCCTTTTTCAGAAGCTTTCGCCTTAACCCACTTGATGATTTCTCTTGCATATTTTAAGCACCTCTTAGCTAACTCTCTATTATATTTTAAAGGTTTCTTTCCAGGGTATCTAGCTAAGGTGTAGTGTGGTGTTAAAGCATCAGCATACATGTAAAGTCTCTTAGGCACTTTCAACCCCATATCCTTAAGGAAGTCAAGTAGTTCTGTAAGGTCATGAGTAAATGGGTGGATCCCTGTAAAATGCACATGAAGTGCTTTAAGGTAAAGCTCTGCTGCTTGATGAGCATCGAAACATGTAAGCCAATAAATGCCTTCCCTTAAATGTCTTTATCTTTAAGGAAAACATCTGCTTTCTCAACCCATTCCTTCGGAAGACTCACGATTTCATCACATTTACATTAAGTGCTACTATAGTTAAATAAAGTTTTATTTTTATCTTAGAAACCAACGAGTCTCTAAACATTGAATAAAGGATACTATGTAGAGAAAAAGAGGAATTTTAATTTACAAGGTAACTTTTTAGCTTCTCCATACGCCGCTTGATAGGTCTATTTCATTTTCTGTTTTAGCAACTATTATCGTTCCAGCAAGGTCTCCTGTTACGTTAACCATAGTTCTTCCCATGTCCAGTATGACGTCGATTCCAGCAATCATACCGTAAGCTAGTGCTACGCTAGGATCTGTTAGTGGTAAACCTACTGCTTCAAGAACCATAGCTAACATTATTAGTCCTGCTCCGGGAACACCAGCAGTACCTATTGATGCTAGAACAGCTGTTAATACTATTAGTAATTGCTGCGTTATGGTTAGTGGAATTCCTAGAGCATTAGCTATGAATATCGTTGATATTGCTTGGTACATTGCTGTACCGTCCATGTTTACTGTTGCTCCTAAAGGTAGTGTAAATGAGTAAATTGACCTACTTATTCTAAAGTTCTCTTCAGCAGCAGTCATTGTTACAGGCAATGTTCCTGAACTGCTTCTAGTAACGAAAGCTGTTAACATAGGCTCTTTCGCTCCCTTAAGGAACTTTATAATACTTAATTTGAAGGCCGTTAGTAAGCCACCGTACACTAGGAATATGTGGATGAAGAGGCCGACGTAGAGGGCTACAACTACTATAGCTAATGGTCCGAGAACTCCTGGGCCATGCTTAGCTACAACGTAGCCTATTAATGCAAACACACCTATTGGTGCGTACTGTAGTATTCCCCTTACAATCTTATACATTGTTTCGGCTAGTCCATCAAATATGGTAAAAACTGTTGAAGCGGCTCTAGAAACTCTTATAACCTTACTTTCCCTTAAATAAGCAATTGCTATGCCTAAAACTATTGCGAAGAATATTATTTGAAGCACTTTACCCTGCGATAATGCAGCAAATGGATTAGTAGGAATAATGTTTAAAAGAACCTCTACTGGCGATGGTGGAGGCTTCACAGTTACCTCTTTAGCTTCACCTGCTAGTTCCAATCCGACGCCGGGTCTGAATAGGTTTGCCATAGCTAAACCTATTATTACAGCTATAGCCGATGTTACTAGGTAGTAAAGGATTATTTTAACACCTACTTTACCTAATCTCGCAGGTGTAATGCTTGCGGCACCAACAACTAGTGAAAACAGCACTATAGGAGCTACTATCATTTTTAGAAGTCTAATGAATAAATCACCTAGAGGCTTCAAAGCAGTTATCGGTTCCCCGATAAGAGCGCCGAGAATTATTCCTAGTACGAAGCCGATAGCTATTTTATAAATTACAGGAATTCTGAGGTATGATCTTAGGAGGCTCACAAAGCGTCACCTAAAACCTATTGAACTATATTAATATTATTACTATATACTATATTAGTATAACGTAAATTCTACCTATAGAAATGCTTATTAGCTGGTATTTTTCGATGTAGGCAACTAACACATTGAAAATTTTCCAATTAAGGCCTAATTTTTTCACATTTAACAAACAGGAGACTACAATATTTCTTTAATATTCTCAGTTAAAACTATATACTTAAGGGCAAAGTTGAATGAGTTTTTAGTTAAACTGTTGGTTATTGGTGATGTAGTTTGGTGGAAAGTAGGGACTTAGTTTACTACGTTTATGAAGATAAGTCTACTGAACGACCACCTCTACACTTTGAGAGTGTGGAAAAAGAGCATGAAGCAAAGCTTGGAGATATCCTCCTAGGTCACGGATGGGTTTCTCTATGGGAAGACTGGTTTTATAGCGGCGGCCCCTTTAGAAGAGTTGAAAATGAAAGCTTACGTGAATGGGTTGAAAGGTTAGATGTAGAATCAGGATATGATTGGCCAAGCATTGATGATGTAGTAGAGTCGTGTGCTAAAGGCTTTTGGGACAATGTTGAGCCTTTTAAAAACAATGGATTATTCATAATTTTCGAAGTTATTGGACCTACTGAGCATGCCGAATATTCTATGATGCCTCCTAGACCTGAATCCGGGTTTAAATATGATTTAGCATATCATAGTTTAGATTTTGCTAAGCTACTTTTGCTAAATAGGAGGAAAGCTATTAAGCTATACGATATTCTTGCAAAATACACTTTAGAAGTAATAAAATATGCTAGGGAATTAGACATAGTTGACGCTATTAGAGTAGCTGATGACGCATTTACATACACTGGCCCAATATATCCTAAATGGTTTATTGAGAACCACTATCTTAAATGGCATAAAATATTCACTAATACTATAAAATCCAAGGGCAAAATAGCTATTTTACATTGTGACGGAGATGTTTCCTCAATTAATTTCGTAGCTAAACTTTCGGGAATATATGATGGTTTACATCCTTTAGATTTACAAAGTAAAAGCACTGTTGAATCAGCTTTAAAGTGGGCTAGTAGAGTTGCCGAAGTTAGGAAAACTATTGGGTGGAAAACGGTTTTCCACACTGGAATGCCCATAGATCTCATAATTGGTGAAAACGTAGGTGTTGAGGAGTTTCTCAGTATGGTTAAGGTTTTCCTAAAAACCCATGGTAAAAGGAAGCTCATACTAAGTGTAACTCATAGACCATATCCTGGTAGAAGCTTTAACGAACCCCTAGCTTTAGCTAAAGTAAACGCTGTAAGAAAGCTTATGGGCTTAAGTGAGGTTAAACTTTAATTCCAAATTTCTCGTAAACAAGCTTTTTAACCTTAGCTACTCCATCGTAAGCATCTTTACCGTAAGCGTTAGCACCTATTTTCTTAGCGAACTCCTCAGTTACTGGAGCACCACCAACGATTACAATGTACTTGTCTCTTACACCTTTCTCCTCTAAAAGCTTAATCACCTTACCCATGTTAAGCATGGTTGTAGTTAAGAGCGCTGAAATAGCTATCACTTGGGCACCATGTTTTTCAGCTTCTTCAACAAATTTTTCCGCGGGAACATCAACACCTAAATCTATTACCTCGAAACCAGCTGCTTCAAGAAGTGTTGCAACAATAGTTTTACCTATATCGTGAACATCTCCTTCAATAGTCCCTATAACGACTTTCCCTAAGGTTTCAGCTTTCTTTTCAGAAGCAAGTTTGTCTCTAAGATATTTATTAAAGACTTCTTTGAAAATGTCTGCTGCAAAAACAAGTTCAGCTAGAAAATATTCTCCACGCTCAAACTTTTTACCGATTTCCGCCATGGAAGGTCTTAATGCTTTCTCAAGAACTTCAGTGGCACTATGCTTCTCTAATGCTTTCTCAATTAATTTCTCGAGCTCTTCCATATCTAAATCTTCAAGATTCACCATGAGCTTCCTTATTTTCTCCAAAATCTCCATGAAGCTACACCGTTATAACAAATGTGTTAAAGGGAAAATAAAAACATGTCTCACTTTCGAAAAATATTAAATGGATATTTCGGTGAATGTTTAAAACATAGCCTTTTTTTATGTTCAAACACGTTATTATCAATAGGTGCTTATATTGTGATTCGAGAAGAAGCACTTGACTGGTTTGAGGAAGCAAAGGTTGATTATGAGCGTGCTTTGAGATCTCTTAGGGATAAAGACTATAGTTTAGCATGCTACATGTGTCACCAGGCAATAGAGAAAGCTTTTAAAGCAGTAATGATAGGGTTAAAGCGTAAAAGACCTCCTCATGCACACGACTTAACATTTCTCTATGAAAACATTAGAGATATTATTAAGTTATCTAGTGATATAGAAGAGGCATTACCTGAAATTTCACAATACTATGTTACAGCAAGATACCCCAACGCCGGGTTAAAAAGGCCTTCGCTAAGCTTCAGTAAAGCACAAGCTAAAAAAGCACTTGAGGTGGCAAGGAGTGTTCTTGAAAAAGTTGAGAAAGCACTTACTACCTAAGAACGTAGCTGATGCATTAGAGAACTTTGTTAAAGAAGTTAAAGGGAAATATGAAGATGCAGAAATATATCTTTTCGGAAGCTACGCGAAAGGAACATGGATCGAAGACAGTGACATAGACGTAGTAGTTATTTCAAAGCATTTTGCAAAACTAAGTGCTGAGGAAAGAGTTAGGATCCTTAGAAAAATGGCTTCAAGAAAAACGCCTTTCCAAATACTAGCATATACTCCAGAGGAATTTTACAAAGCAAAAAGGAAAAGTGTTGTTCTACAGGATGCAGAAGAATACTGGGTAAAATTAATATGAGCATGTAGTTCATCGTAATAGTAAATAGTGTCGAAGCCAGTATTATGTTGCCTCTATAACTAACACTATTTTCAAAGGATTTAGGCAAAACGGAATTATCGTAAGCTAAAATGTAGTAGGAAATTTTAAATATTACTAGTGTTTTAGCCTTACTAGGTTTAAGATATGAGGGAAGTAGTTAAAGTTACACGAAATTACCAAATAACTATACCTGCCACTATAAGGGAGAAAATAGGTATTAGGGAAGGTGACTACGTAGAAGTAGTTTACGACGAGAAGGAAAACGTTATTAAAATTGCCCCATTTAGGAGGAAAAGGTTAACAATAAAGTTGGGAAGAGATGTTTCAGTTGAAGAAATAGAGAAAGCCACTGAGGAATTCTTAAATGAAGCTACTAGTTGATACGAACATTTTAGTATACGATACTGTTGAAGACAGTAAACATCATGAACTAGCAAGTAACATAGTAGATTCCGCTAAAGAACTATGGATACCATCAATAGTTATTCACGAATACATTTGGGTCATGCTTAAACTAGGTGTTTCAGCAAAGTTTCTAGCACTAAAGATTCTAGAGTATCTTAGAGATCCCAGGATAGTGTATTCCGCTGAAAACCCAGAAATACTAAGTAATGCTTTAAAGTATCTTGAAGAAAAACAAGTGAGTACTAAGGAAATTAATGACTTAATAATATTGATGATTGCTAAACATTATAATTTAACATTAGCAACATTTGATAGGAAACTGAAAAGAACCGCTTTATCCTTAGGTGTTAACGTTATTCCATAAGCTACTTTATTGTTTTCTTAGAAACTCTTCTACTTCGTCTCTTCTTGGGAAAGCCGTTATTGCGCCGAATTTCGAGCATACCATTGCCGCAGTAGCGTTTGCGAATAGCAAGGAAGATTCTAAATCTATACCTTCTAGGATATGGGTTACTAGGAAAGCAGCTGTCCATGCATCATCTGCTCCCATAATGTCAACAATCTTCACTTTAAATGCTTCCTTAAATGCTTCTCTACCGTTTCTTGATTTAGCATATGCTCCCTTAGCTCCAAGCCTTATAGCTACAGTTTCTACGTTAGAGTGTTTTCCAAGTATTTTGTCGGCAACGAATCTGTAATCTGTTGTTCCATAGAATTCCTCCATTTCGTCTACACCTAAAGAAACTATTGATGATAGTTTAAGGCTTCTTTCGAAAGCCTCCTTAGCAGCGTTTTTCGAATGCCAAATATCATCTCTAAATGTTGGATCATAGGAAACCTTAATTTCCCTTTCTAAAGCGTATTCCGCAATAGCATATACTGTTTCGGAAGTTGGAGGATGCGATGTAGAAAACCCTGAGAAATGAACAACCCTTGCCTCCCCTATTTTCCCGAAATCAACATCTTCAATCTTAAGCATGGTATCTGCTGTTTCACCCCATGGTTTCCTGTAAAAGAAAAACCTTTTCCCACCTTTTTCATCAACAACTACGAAAGCCAAAGTTGTCCTAGCCTTCTTAATTCTAACAAGCTTAGTGTCGACATTGTTTATCCTAAGAGTTCTAAGAAGAAACTCCCCCAACAAATCATTACCTATAGCACCTATAAATCCAGCTCTATGCCCTAACCTAGAAACCGCTATCGCTAAATTAGCTGGAGCCCCTCCGAAATGAGCTTCAACAGCGGGGTTTCCCTCAAATGTTTTCTTGAAAACCATGTTGACAAATACTTCCCCAACACTGTAAAGTTCCACTTTCACTTTTACACCTACCAGTACTGTGGCGGATAAGTTTCCCTCACCTTATCGGCCGGGTCATCTATGAGCTTCCATTTACCCGACGCTAATCCTAAAATTATTATCCCTAATTCCTCACCTAACTTATCGTTTATTAAAACCTCCTCTTCAACATGCGAAATTACGGCATCGCAAATTACGGGCTTAGTTTCCCTATCAGACTCAATAATGCTAACCTCAAGTTCTTCGGGAACCACAAAATTCCTAATAGGTCCTCCTGCCGTACCAAATTCAACAACTACTGAAGTCGGCGGCGGAGGCCATATGCCTAGTTTTTCAGCTAACCTCTTCGGTATAAGCAATTGAGGTTTCTCCGTAACAAAACCGCTATTAACTAAAGCAACTGTCTCAACATTACATCCTGTGCTTCTAGCTTTCACTCTTAACTTTACCCTTACCGGCACTTGATCCACCTTTAACATATATGTGCCCTATTCTACGCTTAACAACGTATATGTGCCCTATTTTCCCTTTAACTTTCAAAACACACACCTTCTTCCAAGTAGTAAAATATTGCTAAACTCCAATTTATTTCGTATTGAAGTAAAAAACGCTTTGATTCCATAAATTCTACACAATAACTCTTCAACGTAGGTAATTATTTTAAGCATACAGTATTATTAGTTTTGAAGAGGAAGTGTAAAACTCGAAAGAAAATTAGGGGTTCAAAACAATCTACAGTTTTAGCTTATTGGGAGAAGTGGTTCACTGTGACCTATGGTAGAAGGAATCTTAGGTTAAAACCTGTTAGTAAAGGTGTTTTCGAACCTAAGTATTTGTCTTCAACTAAAGATAGAAGCGTTGTTGAAGCAACTATTGGGTTTTACGAGAGCTGCTTAGGTAAGCGTTTCGGAGATATTGATTGGGAAGAGTTAAGAATTATTATTGGTGATGATAGACTCTTTAACGGTTTAAGAAAGGTTATGTCACATTTCTATAAACCCAAAGAGATTGAGTTAAAAACTATTGCTAACCCTAAAAGCGTTAAAATTAAGGTTTTCAAAATTATTAATGAAAAATACGGTGGCTTCGTTAATTCAAGCATTAGAAGCGATGTTGTTAAGAGAATTTCTGAAGAACTAAAAATACCTAACATAGATGAAATCCTATGGGCTGATGATGTTTCAAACATGCCCTTAGTTAAAATTAGGGAGCCTAGTGTTGAAGAAGTTGTTTCACTATATAATTTCGAAACATTAGACACTGTTTTCGTCAATAGCTCTAAAGTGTTCATTAAAGCACAAGGCGAACCAGAGGTTTTAGCTAAATTAGCTAAGAAAGTAGGGAGGGAATGTAAGTTTTACGGGCTAATATATGATATGAAGTATTTTAGGGAGAGAAGAACGCTTAACATTTCTGTTGAAGGACCCTACGGTGTTTTCGGTAAACCAACAAAGTATGGTTCTAGGCTTTCAATCCTTACCAGCAAGATCATTTCTACGCTTAAAACATTGGATAAATGGGTTGTTTACTCTAAAACACATTTTAGAAGAAATATTTTCAACATTAGGGTTTTATCTGACAAACTTGTTCCCGAACTTAAAATTCCCGAAAACGTTAAACCACAGCTTGCTTTCGATAGTGAAGTTGAAAAGAAAATATACTATACCCTTAAAGCCATAGGGTTTAATGTTGTTAGAGAACCTGAACCTATTGCTTTAGGTGATTTACTTTACATTCCAGATTTTAAAGTTGAAAAGGGCGGTGTTGAATTTCTTGTTGAAATAGTTGGTTTTTGGAGGAAAGAATATGTTGAAAAGAAAATGTTTAAACTAGCTGAAGTAGCTAAGTTCAGAAGAAACATTATTGTTTTAGCTGATGAGAAGCTTGAATCTTTCCTTTCTAAACTGAAAATACCTGTAATATACTACAGTTTAAGGCAGGGTAGGCCTGTTCTACCTTATAGGAGAATTTTAGAAATAATGTCTAAGTAGTTTTATTCGAAAAACTCTATTCTCCTTCTCCTCCATGCTAAGTGGGGTTCTATTGTTTTCTTAGTTATTATTTCAACTAGTTTAGCTACTTGCTTTTTAGGTCTAAGAATTCTACCTAG
>Ga0190363_1000091_pt1 | contig 48992 bp, 41 predicted proteins | sample 48721867_MG_FD_161272 | JGI IMG/M metagenome (GOLD analysis project Ga0190363, IMG submission 161272) | Hydrothermal vent microbial mat bacterial communities from Southern Trench, Guaymas Basin, Mexico - 4872-18-6-7_MG | ecosystem: Environmental > Aquatic > Marine > Hydrothermal vents >...
GAAGGAGGAATTGAGGCTTGGGTTTTAAACCAAATTTCTGTAGCTGGACTATTAAAAGAAGTTTCATTTACTCTATCTAATTCTAAATTAGTGGTTCCATTAAAGTAAATGATTCGTAGATCATCTCCTGAAGCTAAAGATTTTCCTTCATTTACCAATGACCTATGATCGAGAACTATTTTTACAGAATAACCTGAAGGAAGAGTAGAAGAAGAATTATTGGTTATGGTAATTTGTCTTCGGTATTTATAACTGGTATTCCACCAAATTGGTTGAGCTGATTTTAATTGGGCATAGGAAGAGATAACTTCTATTTTTGAAGAATCATACAAATAATTAGATCCTTGATCAAATGGCCAAGAACGAGAGGAGGCGAAAATTCTTATAAAGGTAGGCCAGAAAATAAAAAATAGAAGAAAAATCGTAAATAAAATAAAAATCCCAACAATAGAAAGTTTTATAAACCTGTTGGGAAAAAACCTTATAATTTTGATAGAGTTTTTCATTTTTGTTTTTGTTTTGTTTTATAACTTTATCACAAATTTTTGATTTTGGAAAGAATTTTAATAGATTTTTAATTAAAATTTTAAGGAATAATTGCTGTATAAAGAATGTTCGCAGTATAATTCCCGGGAGGATTCTCCCAATTTATTTCTAATTTATAATCATAGGTAAATTCTTCTCCAGCAGGATAATTCTCAGAACCTGAATTAACTAAAACATCGGAAAGACTCATTTCTGTCCAAGAATCTGCTCCTGAAGGAGACCAAGAAAGTTGAGAAATTGGAATAGAATTTATTCCATCTGTAAAATCCCCTTCTCCTTTCACATAAAGAAACCAATCATTGGTAGAGATTATTTTTAGTTTAATGGCATAAGGAGCTGGAGAATTAGAAGTTCCAATAAAAAAGGGAGAATCAACTGGATCAACCTCTTTAAAATCACATATTCCCTCACCTAAGGAACCATCTCTGTTATAAGTTTCTTCAATACTTATAGAGATATAATTAAATTGATAATCAAGGGTTACCTCATCCAATCTTACAAATTGAGATCCATCTGAGATTAAAATAGCTTTAAAGGAAAAATTTCCTTCTCCTATTTGCTCTACAAATTCTTGTAAATGATCGTTTATAGTCTGAGCATCATTTGATTGGTCTTTATTTGTTGCAATAGTCCAATTTGTTCCATCAAAATAGTACCAAGTTGGATCTGTTTTTTCTCCTTCATTTGTAATTTGATATCTGATTGATCCACCGTTTACTTCTTCTTGAGTTAAAAATTCACTTAAAGCAGAGTAAGTTTGATAATTTGATTCATTAGGTCTTATAGTAGGTTTATCTGTTGGGTAATTTGTTTTCTCTTCCCCTAAAGCTAAAGAAGGTTCTGGATCTATATATTTTCTTACTTTTACATCATCAATCCACCATCTAGCACCTCTTCTTGCTTTCCAGGCTCTGAAACCAATGGTTCCAGAGTTTAGTTCTTCTCCAACATCTGTCCAATCTATTAAAACAGAGTCATCTTTAAGTACCTTCATTTTGGTTCCAAAAATAATAGTAGTTATTTTTATCCATCGATTATTTACAGGAGTTCCAGTATTCTCTGTTATTTCAGTCCAATTTCCATCTATTAGCTTTGCAATATCCCAACCATCGGAACCTTCTAAATTTGTTTCATATTGATTAATTGGTAAAGAAGAACTACATCTTACACCTTGGGCTATATCTAATTTAGCCGATTTTTTCATTCTCCAATAGGATTCGAAATAGAGATTTGATTCGTTGATCCCATTTGCTGTGATCCATTTGTGGGTATCATTGATATTATTTTTAATTTTCAAAGAGCGATCTCCTGAATAAGACTTATCGGAAGCAACAGACCAAACTTCATCTATTTGAACTGTCCACTTATTTAAATTTCCAGATTCAAAATCATCAAAGAATAAATAAACATTTTCTTTATTCTGAGCTGGATCTGAAGCAGAGGGATTTCCATAGTAAAGAAAATAATTAGAGTCAGAACTTGAAGGAGGAATTGAGGCTTGGGTTTTAAACCAAATTTCTGTAGCTGGACTATTAAAAGAAGTTTCATTTACTCTATCTAATTCCAAATTAGTGGTTCCATTAAAGTAAATGATTCGTAAATCATCTCCTGAAGCTAAAGATTTTCCTTCATTTACCAATGACCTATGATCGAGAACTATTTTTACAGAATAACCTGAAGGAAGAGTAGAGGAGGAATTATTGGTTATGGTAATTTGTCTTCGGTATTTATAACTGGTATTCCACCAAGCTGGTTGAGCTGATTTTAATTGGGCATAGGAAGAGATAACTTCTATTTTTGAAGAATCATACAAATAATTAGATCCTTGATCAAATGGCCAAGAACGAGAGGAGGCGAAAGTAAAATAAGGTAAAAATATTATCAAAAAGAAAACAATTATCCTCCAAAAAAATTTCTTCATTTTAAAATTTTTCTTATAAGTAACAGATGTTTTAAAAGTCTTAATTATCTTAATAAAGACCGGAAAGAACCGTACCAAATCTAAATCCTAAAATTATTGCAATAAGAATAAGAAAAATTAATCCCATGATAATTAGCACTTTTCTTAAGTTTATCCATTTTTTCAAAAAAGGTAATAGCAACCCAAAAAAGACAAAAAGGATAGCCAAAATAATTAATAAATCTGGATTAATGACCAAAAATTTTTTCTTTAAAGTTTTCCATTCTTCTGGAGTAAATGCTAATTCAACTTTCCCTTCACAAATCCCAAAAGGAGGGCCTTTTATTTCTGTTTTTATTATTCTTAAAGAATCCGGTAAACTCGTTATCTTTCCTAAAAGAAATTTTCCTGTAGAAAATTTTCGATAACCACACTCACAAATTATCTCTCCATAGGTTATCACATTTAAATAGGCATTCCCTGTATTTTCGAATAAAATTTGGGGGGTTAAAATCGATGGATGAAAGAAATTTAAGAAATGAATTCTAAACGGCTTAAAAGAAATTAATTCAGGATAATCGATGTCTATCTTAAAATTTCTTATAATAGCCGATCTTTTTATTGCTTTTCTCTCCGGATCTATTACAGCAATATTTACAGGAATCCCAATTCTTGCTTTAAAACTTACCCCAGTTGAAGGAACTTCAGAAGAAGAAAGGGTTTCAAAAAATATAGTAACCGCTCGATTTCCAAACCCTGCATTTTCAGGAACAGAAATCATAATCTCCATAGATTTGGAATCATTTGCTGGAATAAAAAATTTTTCTTCAGGAATAGAAATCCAGTTAGCACAAGAATAGGCTTTTTCACCAGGTGGATAGAATTCAAATTCTCCTTCAGGAGAAATCCAATAATCTTCTAAATATGCTTTAAAATATAGATCTTTTTCACTTTTATTATAAACTTTTATCTTTTGAATATGCTCACTTCCCGGAAGAAGATCTAATGTTATCTTTGCGGGAACAGCTCCAATATTAATTTTAGCAGAAGACTTATTAAAAAAACCTAAAATAACAGAAACTAAAATACTTACTAAAATGAAACAAACTATTTTCTTCTCCCTCATCTTCCCTCCTGTTTTTATTAATTTTTAATTAAATTTTTATTTAATTATACCATCTTTTCACTATAAAATAAAAACCCCCTCAAAAGAGGGGGTTTTTCTCAAAAAATTTTCTTTCCTTAAGAAACAGTACCAGTGTAAACTATAGTAGTAGCGTAGTTGTCGCCAACAGGATCTTCATAGGTAATAGTTAATCGATATTCCATTTTTACATCAGTTCCTGAATTTGAAGTTTGGGTTCCTGAAGTTACATCTACATCAGAAGTAGTCATTTCGGTTCCGTCCCAATCGTTTTCGTTCCCATTCCAATCTTCCATCCACTCAAGTCTTGAAAGAGGAACTTCATCTGAACCATTTGAGAAATTTCCTTCTCCTTTAACTCTTAAGGTCCAGTTAGTATTACATTTCACATTCACGGTAATAGCATCTTGAGGAGTATAGTAAGGGGAACCTATAGGATCTACATCTCCAAAGTTATAAGTGCTCTCCTGAACCTCGATTTCGATAGCTGGCTTAACATCAAATGTTACAGTATGATTATCAGAATCTTCAGTTTGGGAAGCATTTGCATTTAATCCGATCATAGCGGTAAGCACAAAGACACTTATCAAAGCTAAAACAAATTTTGTTTTCATTTCCTTCTCCTTTTGTTTTTTAACTTTTAATTTTTATTTTTTTGAAAGGAGCTCCGTCTAAATCTAGATAAATTAGACGGTCGACCCCCTGCTTCTGCAGGTTAACTCCTTTCTTTTTCTCTCTTTTTATAAGGAAAGCGATTATAAAGCCAATTAAAACCCCGGAGATAAACGCTAAAATTATCCATAGCCAGAAGGGAAATTTAACTTTTTTCTCTTCTTTAATCTCTCCTCCCACTGGAACTTCTACTGGTTTTTTTATCTCTTCTTTTTTAGGTTTTTCTTCTACTTTTTCTTTTTTAACTACTGGAGCAATTTTAACTAATTTATAAAACGCTCCAGAAAGATTTGCAGGAACTTCTTTCCCTTGAAAAGCAGCTCTTCCATAAGTAATATCTACTCTTGCCTCTCCTTCTTTTTTAGCTCTGAAATTTAAATTTGCTATAAATGCATTTGAATACCCCCCAGAAGTAGTTGCAGCGATAAAATAGGCGGTTCCTGATCCATTGTCAAAAGTTTTTTTCATCCATAGTTCAAAGTTAGTGGAAGGTGATATACTTACAATTTCTAATTTATCAGGAGGATAATTAACCTTTACTTCTACAGAATCAAAATTATTAAATCCTTGAGCTCCTAGGGTCACATTAAAAGTTTTACCAACAGAGATTTTTCCACTAGCAGGAGCTAAATAAAGATTAACAGCTTGAGCATGACAAATTTTAAAGCCAAGAAAAAGGAAGAAAATTGTTAAGAAAATTTTTATTTTTGTTTTTTTCATCTCAACCTCATTTAATATTGATTAGACCATTCAGACACTAATATACTGAAATCAAGTAAATCGACCTTTTTATCTAAATTAGTATCAGCTAAAGAATCTGCTGAATTCCATTTTGAAGCTAAATAACTAAAATCTAAAAGATCGACTTTAAAATCAAAATTGAAATCAGATACTTTATAAATAGTAAAACAATTTTTTAATTCTCTTTCTTTTCCATCTGGATTTGTAAGTTTAAGGCTCCATTTATGATAATCTAAACCTTCCAGATTAAATTCCCCTATAATTTTTCCTGAGTTTTTATATTCTATCTTATCTGCTTCTTTATATTTTTTTTCTTTCACTAATTTTGCTTTAATTCCTTTTTTAAATCCGCTTCCAAAAATTTCTAATTTTACTTGTGCTTTTGGCCCCCTATTTACTCCTTTTTTTGGAGAAATTCCTAATATTTTAAATTCTTCCCTAGCTGGAGGTCGCCCTACTCCTCCTCCACCTCCACCACCTGAAGGTGCTACGAATTGGATTGTTGGCTTTTGAGATAAAACCACATTGTCAGTAAGATCGGTTGCTATTACTTCAACAGTTTGAGCAACAGAAGAAGAAACTTGTCCAATAGCCTTTCCTTCAGAATCTGTAGGAGAAGCTGGCTGAACAAGGATCACGTTAGAGCTTGGATTAGCAGATAATCTTACTTCCCTTCCTGTCAAAGGAGATCCATCTTTATATAAAAGGGTAACAATAATTGTTGAATAGTTATTTATTGTTAAAGATGTAGGATTTGCTATTACAGATGAATAAGGATCTATTACCTCAGACGGAGAAAGAACATTAAATTTTAAAATATGCGAATCTGCTGAAACCATAGAAATTCCAAAAAGAATAACCAAGCATATGATAAGAAAATAAAAACTTTTTAAAATTTTTTTTCTATTTCTCATTCTAATTATTTGTTCCTAAACCTCTTAGATATCTTTTTCCAGCTGTCTTTCCTCCTTGCCTTTCAAACCATTGAGAGTAAATTTTTGGTTTTCTTTCTTTTTTTTGAATATAAAACAGATAAGGATTTGGAGCTTTTTTTGAAACACCTTTTCCATCTGGTAATCTTTTCTCTAATTCTGCTAAATCTATTAAATTTTCATAAGTTGGTTGAATTTTTCTTTGTTTTTTTCTCATTTTTTAAAATTAAAAATAGCTATCACCTTTAAAAAGGGATAGCATTAATTTCTAAAAATTTTAAATTCAACCTCATTTTTGTTTTTCTCTTTTTATTTTTGTTTTATTAATATATAATACCACAAAATTAATTTTTTTTCAATAATTTTTTAATCTCATACTTTTAACTGAGAAACAAACTTTTTAGCCAAAATATAAATTGGAAACATTCCTAAAATCGTTACCAGAACCACCAAAAGAAAAGAAATTTTATTAATATCTTTAAGAACCTTTAACAGGTTATTTTGAGGAATTCCTCCTGCTATCATTCCAATCACCTTTCCTTCGCTAGTTTCCAATGGTAAGAAGGTCATTAAGTAAGGTTTTCCTAAAAGATTAACTCTTCCAGTAAATTCTTCCTTTTTATTTAAAACCTTATAATTTATTTTGGCATTTTCTTGAGTAAATCCTATTTGCCTTTTTTGATTCTCCCATAAAGTAGTAATTACAGCTTTATTTCTTTCAAAAAGGAACAATTCCAATCCAACGATTTTTGAAAGTCTATCTATCAAAGAAATAGATATAGGAACAGCTTCAATTTTTACTCCGTCAATTTGATTATTCTTATTATAAATAGGAAAAGCTGTTTGGAAAGAAAACTTACCAAATAAATCAGATCGAAAGGTAAAATATTGATGACCTTGTAAAGCTTGATCTACTAAATAATCTTCTCTTAGATAATTGTTTATTTTTAAAGTAGAACCCTTTTGAAAAATTATTTTTCTATTTTTATCTGTTCTAATAATTAGAGAAGGAGATTTTAATGGATATAGATTTGTAAAATAATTTTTTAATAAAGTGGTTTTAGAACTAATGTTTATCATACTTAGATGCTCTAAAGAAGCAAGAAACAAAGATTGGAAAATAAAAGCAACTATAATTGCTAAACCAACAGCAAAACTTAAAAAAATTAGAAGTAGCTCCTCCTTTAAACGAAATCTTAAATATTGCCAGAACCAAATCCCTAAGGAAATCAATCCGCAAAGTTTAAAAATATGTTCAAGATACCAATTAATATCAAAATTTTTATCTAAGTTCAAAATTGCTAATAAAAAACTACAAGTAAAACAAAAAAATCCTATACAAAAAGATTTTAAGGATTTATTTTGCTCCAACTTATATTGCTTTAAAGAAATGATTGTAATCGCTCCCAAAAATACAGCTGAGAGAAAGAAGGAAAATTTCAATCCAGCTAAAAGGGTGGGAAACGGAAAAAATATGATTTTTAATCCTGGGATTAAAGGACGATGGGCATAAAGACTTAAAAATATCAAAATAAAACCAATTATAGCCAATATTGTACTAAATTGGAGGATTAATAAATTAGAGCCAAAAGAAGCATAAATTACCTCAAAGCATCCAAACAAAAAGAATCCCAAACTTTTTAAAAACACTTTTCCTTCTCGTTTTAAAATATAGGCATCAAGAAAAAGCCAGGCTATAGCAAAACAAATTAGAGCACCAAAAGCTTCTATTGCAAAATGAATATTAGAAAGCCAAAATATAACCCACATTTAACCTTCCAATCTTTCTTTAATAATCTCTTCAGTTAAAATTCCTTTATAAGAACTCTTTATCCGACCCGATTTCTCAATAAAAAATGCAAAGGGAAAGATATTTATTTTATACTCTTTAATTAAATTTCCTTTTTCATCTAAAAGAATTAATTGATTTAATGAAATTTCTGAATGAGTTAAAAAATCTTCAACCATTTCTTTTTTCTCTATAGCAATTAAAATAATTTTTTCTTTAAGATCTTCAGGTAAAGAATCAAAAATCAATAATTGATCGAATGCCAAAGGATGCCAGCTAGGAAGAAACACAACAATAAACTCTTTTCCTTTAAAATCTTCTGTTTTATAAATTTTGCCAGATAAATCTGGTAATTTAAATTTAAATATCTTTTCTTCTTCCTCTTCGGCCCAGCTTATCCATTGAGGAGGTTTTTCTAAATTTAAAAATCCAGGAAGATAAAAAAGAGAAATTAATATTAAAATCCCAAGAAAGACAAACTTTAAAATAAAATCTAATTTTCTTCTATAGAAAGTATAACCCTGTTTCCTCTTATGAGGTTTGAAAAATTGGTAGAAAAAATAAAAAGAAAATAAAAAAATAAAAAGAAAAACAAATCCTTTTAATCTATTTTTATAAAGAGAGAAAATAAAAGAAGAAATAGAGAAAGGAGAAAGCTCGACAGAAGAATTGATAAAAGTTTGTCTTCCTATGTTAAATTCCTGCCTCCAGGGTTCGTATCCTTTAGCTTTTATCTCTAAATAATATCTTCCCTTAGGAATTAAAAAGCCATACCCTTTTGCTATATCTTGAGGATTTTTCTCTCCAAAAGAAGATCCATCCCATAAAATCCATGAATCGCTCTCTTTATCAAATTTAAACAAAGTAGCAATTCCATTTTTTATCCTTTCCCTACTCTTTTTGTCATAGATAAAACCTGGTTTTCTAATTTGAAGATCAAATAGTTTTTCTTTTGAAGAATTTAATTGAAAATATAAAGGTATTCTCTTTTCCCTCTTTAGATCTTTAAAATTTTTAAAATCTAATTTTGCCTCATAAAAGCCTGAATTTTTGTTGTAATTTAAAGGAATTTTATAATCTAAAATTATAAGAAATAAATCCTTTACATCTCCTTCTACCCGAAGTTGAATAAAAAGAGATCTATCTTCAAATACATTTATTATGTTAAATTCATTAGGATAAATAATTTCTGAATTCACTCTAATTACACAACCTAAGAGTTTTGCCTCCTCTTTAGCGCCTCCTATAGATATAAATAAGAAACTAGCAATTAAAATAAGATTAAGTAAAAAAAGAAATTTTCTCATCTTGATTGAAGTAATTTTTGCACTTTTTCTACAATTTCTCTTGGTGTGAATTCGGATTTAACCCAATAATCAAGAGCTCCTAATTTTTTTCCTCTTTCTTCATCTTTTGGATTTCCTGCTAGATTAGTTAAAAGAACCACTGGGATTTTCTTAAATCGAGGATCTTTTTTTAAAATAGATAACATATCGAAACCATTCATTTTTGGCATCATAATATCAAGTAAAATAATATCAGGTAATTTCTTTTCTTCATAAATCTCTTCTAAAACTTTAAGTCCTTCTTCTCCGTCTGAGGCAACAAAAACCTCATAACCATCTCTCTTAAACTTTTCTTGATACATTCTTGCCATTAAAAGATCATCTTCTACTAAAAGAATTTTAGCTTTTTTACCCATAATTTTTATTAAGCTAGCGGAAGAGTAAAAGAAAAATTAGATCCTTTGCCTACCTCACTCTTGAGCCAGATGTTCCCTCCCATTAATTCGACCAATTTTTTAGATATGTAAAGGCCTAAACCTGCCCCACCTCTTCTGGATGTTAAAGTTTTTCCTACTCTGGAGAATTTTTTAAACAAAAATTTTTGTTCCTTTTTTGAGATCCCAGGGCCAGTATCAATAACCTCTACAATGGCTTTTCTTTCCTGATGTCGAAGAAGGACTTTAACCCAACCTCTATCAGTAAATTTTATGGCATTCCCTATTAAATTATTTAGCACTTGGATTACTCTATCGGGATCTGCTTTCACTTTCGGAAATTGCTTAGGTTCCTTGAAAATTATCTTAAGATGTTTTTCTTTGGCAAGAGGAACGAAATTTTTTACTACTTCTGAAACAACTTTCTCTAACTGGAAGATTTTCAAAGAAATCAAAAGTCTTCCCTCCTCTATCCTCGAAATATCAAGCATATTAGAAACTAATTTTATTAACCTCTCATTTCCTTTATATGCTGCCAATAAAGCCTCTTTAACCTCTTTATTAATGGGACCAAAATCCTCTTCAAGTACCATAGAAAGATATCCTTTTATTGCTGTCATTGGGGTGCGTAACTCGTGAGATGCAATTGAAATAAATTCATTTTTTGCCTCAGCTAATTCCTTTTCTTCAGTGATGTCTCGAAAAACTAAAACTGTAGTAATTGGATTGCCTTGTTTATCAAATATAGTAAAAATTCCGTCAGCTATTGGAGCAAAGGTTTTATCTTTTCTTTGAAGGTAGGCTTCTTTGATATTTATTTCTTTTTTTTCTTTTATTGAGGTTAGGAAAGGATGAAATCTTTTAAAATCTTTTTTATTTTTGGCTTTAATTACAATTACATCCCATATAAATTTTCCTAGCACTTCTTGAGATTTAAAACCTGTAATTTCCTCTGCTGCCTTATTGAAAATAATTATTTTTAACTCAGGATTTAAGGCAATTACTCCATCTTTAATCTCTCTTAAAATTGCTTCTATTTTTTCTTTTTCTTGAAGTAAATGGTCATTTGCTTCCTCTAAATCTTTTAACATATTCAAAAGAGCTGCTTTGGTATTTTCTAATTCCCTATTAGCTTCCTCTAATTTCTCTGTTTTTATTTCTAATTCTTTTTTAGCAATACTTATATCCTCAAGGATATTAAGGAGAGCCTCTGAAAAATTTTTTTGTTCAACTAAATTTATTAGATCCATATTTTTTTGATCTTAAATATTTTATTTCGTCTTCTAATTCTTTTATCCGTTTTTTTAACTCTATCATTTTTAACTCTCTTCCAGTAGCTAACCGAGTAAATTTTTCCAAATCTCTTACTTTCTTCTCTAATTGTTTTTTAGCTTCTTCCAATTCTCTTGTTCTATCTTTAACTTTTTCTTCTAATTTTTTTGAATATTGCTCTAACTTATCTCTTGATTTTTTAAGTTCCTCTGTCATCAAATCAAATGCTTTTGCAAGCTGACCTATTTCATCTTTACTTTTTAGACCAATTCTATAATCTAAATTCCCTTTAGCAATAATTTCTGTTCCTTTATGAAGTTGATATAAAGGACCAGTGATTGTTTTGGAAAACCAATAACCTAAAATGGTTAATATTAAAACCAAAAGAATATTTATTAAAATAGTAACATTTCTTAATTTAAAAACAGGAGCAAATGCTTCCTTCTCACTTATTTCCGCAATTAAACAAAGTTCATTTTTAGGAATCCAGGTATAAGCTGCTATCACTCTTTCTCCCTTATAATTTCTCACACCTTCCTTATGAGAACTATTCCCTTTTAAACAATCTTTAACTTGCTCTGTATAAATTGTTTCTTTAAAACCTTTTTCAGAATATTTTAAATCAGTAACAGCATAATTTGACTGGTTTATCAAATAAGTCTCACCTGTATCACCTAAACCTGATCTTTCTAACATAATTTCACTCAATTTATTCAAATTTAATCTAATTGCTAAAACAGCTAAAGTTTTTGTTTGATATTTAATCGGTGAAGAAATTACAATAGTTAATTTTTGAAGCCCTACATCGTAGAAAATATTTTGAATAAAAGTCTTTTCCTTCCCTTTTAAAAAATAATCCTTATCGGCTTTGATCTTTCCTTCTTGATTTTGATCTGTAGAAATTCTTATCACTCCATCTAAATCTAGGATAAAAATCTCAAGAAAATCCGGATGTTTTTTATTTCTTAATTCTAGAAATTTACATAGATCTTTATGAATTTTTTTAAAATCTCTTTTCGATCTTGTGCTAAAAAGTTCTTTTACCGATCCAATCACTAAATTATCTTGCGCGAATATTTCTATTTCATGAATTTTTTCCTCCAACCAATCTCTGACTTGATTCTCTTTTAAAATCACTACACTTTCTAAATGATTTTTTATTTTTTCTTTAACAATCTTTTTTCCTCCTATAAAAGAAAGGGTGCTTCCTATTGTCGAAGAGAGAATTAATAGACTCACTAAAATAAAAGTAAGTTTAAAATCGATCCGATTATAAAATTTTATCTTTTCCATAAATTTTCTCTAAAAATTCTAAAGTAAAAACTTGCTCAATATCTATTGGATCTTTCAAGAGATTTTGTTCTATAAGTAAATTCTGAACTTTTTCCCATTCTTCTTTTTTCATCATTCCTAAAGGATTATCTCCTGTATGAATTAAAGGAATTGAAGTAGTCAACATGTAAAGTTGATGAGATAAAGTCGTATCGGTACTGTATTTCAAAGTATGATTAACAGCCTCAAGTTCGTGCTCTATAGCATATTGCCATCCTTTTAAAGTTGCTCTCAAAAACTTTTCTACTAATTTTGGCTGCTGATCTATTAATTCGTCTCGGGTAAATAAAACATCAGCATAGATATTTATTCCATAATCTGCCATTAAAATTGTGTTCACCTCATATCCTGCTTCTATCGCTTGATGGGGCTCGTTGATTATATAACCAGTTGAAACATCTGTTATTCCTTTTATTAATTCTGAAGCATCATATCTAATAGAAATTTCTTTTATTTTCTTTCTATCAATTTTTAATTTCTTCATCATAGCAAAATAAAGTAAATCAACATTAGTACCTCGTTCTAACCCTATAGTTTTACCTATAAAATCATAAGGGGTCTTGATTCCGCTTTCTTTTAATGCGTAAGCACAAACAGGATTTATTTTATAAATAACTGCTATTGCTTTTAAAGGAAATCCTTTTGCTCTTGCTAAAATTAATTCATCAGCGCCTGTTATTCCAAAATCTGCCTCATTATTTACCACAGATTGGATAGTGGGCTTTTCAAAAGAAAAAGGAATAAGATTTATTCTTAGTCCTTCTTTTTTGTAAAATTCCTTTTCTATCGCTGTATATATACCTGCAAATTGAGCTTGATGAAGCCATTTTAATTTTACTGTCACTTCTTTGAGTTCTTTTGTTTCTCCTTTTGAAATAAGAAAAGAACAAGTTAAAACTATTATTGAGACTAATAAACTAATCAAAATTAGACCAAGAACAAATTTCCTCATGATTCAAATTTAAAAAAATTTTTGTTAAATTTATCTAATAAAAAAATTAAAAGATAGCAAAAAATTGCTATCCTGACTTAAATTTTTTGAAGTTCTTTACAAAGGTAAAATTACAGTAAATTTAGAACCCTTTCCTTTTCTGCTTTCTACTTCTATCCTCCCTCCATGAGCTTTAGCAATAGAGTTGGAAATTGCAAGACCTAATCCAGTACCCTTTGTTTTGTCATCTTTTGCTCTATAAAATCTTTTAAAGATAAAAGGAAGTTCTTCCTTTGAAATACCACACCCAGAATCAGCTACTATAATATAGACCTTTTTCTTTCCTAAAACAGTTTTAAGTTCGATTTTTCCTTCTGGAGGAGTATATTTAATAGCATTTGAAATTAGGTTTAAAATCATCTCCTTTAACCTTCTTTTATCTCCTTTAATATTTATCTCTTTAGATTGAATTAATCTGTAATCAATATTTTTATCTTCTGCTAAAATTTTAGTCTCCTCAAAAATTTCTTCTAAAAGCAATTTTAAACTTAAACTCATCTTTTCAAGACGATATTCTAGAAAATCTCCTTTTATTAAGGTAAGTAAATTAGAAATAATCAAAGAGAGTCGATCAGTAGCCTCCTTTAAAACAACCAAGGTCTTTTTTAGTTCTCTTATATCCTTTTCTTGGAAAGAAGTTTCAATATATCCTTTAATTATTGCAAGAGGAGATTGTAATTCGTGACTTAAATCAGCAATAAATTTTGATTGTTTTTCATAAAATTTTTTAAGTTGAAGTGTTTTCTCTTTTACTTTATTTTCTAACTCTAGATAAGATTGTTCTAGTTTTTCATAGGATTCTTTAAGAGCCTTATCTTGTTCTCTTAAAAGTTCAATTGCTTCTTTTGCCTTTTTGGCATTTGTTTGGGAGAGACTAATAAAGAATCCTATAACAATTAAAAAAGCGGCTGAAAGAAAATTGATATAAGTTAAAATATTTAAATACCAATAAAGGAAAATGTGAATCAATGCCAAACCAAAAGCAAAACAGGTCCATTTCCAATCAAACCCTAATTTTGCTTTCCATTTTACATGATACTCACAATAAGGTGCTCCATAAAGTTGCCCTTTTTCCAGAACTAAATCTCCTTTTCTAAAATTTTTTATAATTTCAATTATTTCTTTTTTAAAAAGACTATTATTTATTAAAAATTCTGCTTTTCGTTTTCTTCCAACTAAAACATTATTTAAAAATACAAAAGTACTTTCTTCTCTATAATCTAAACCAAATTCTTTAGAGATTTCCTTTAATGATAACTTGCAAGTCTTTTTAAAGGAAATAGCGGGAGGAAGTTTAAATAACAAAGGTGTTGTAGTAAGAGCAAATAAATTAAATCTACAAACCAAGTAATTTCCATAATCTTCATATCCTTTTTTAAAAATATATCTAATTATAGCTTGAGTTGAAGAAGGAAATGTAACTATTAAATTTTGGACCCTTGTAAATCTTTTTATAATATAAGGATATAATTTATAAATAGTGAGAGGATTAATAAAAAATGAAATTAACCGATTTATTCTTTTCGATTTCAAATAAATTTCCATAAGAGAGTCATTTTCTTTCTTGGGTAATAAAAAAGCAATTTTCTTTATAAAATCCTCTTCCCTAGAAATATTCTTTCCAATTTTTAAAGCATCAGCAAAAAAATCACATGAAATCCAATTTTGTTCATTTAATAAATAATCTAAAGAAAAATTTGTTTTATATTTTTTATTTAATAACTTTAAAAATAACTCAACTTTGTCCTTTGAGAAATTTTCTTTTAAATAAAGAATAATTGGTTTAACCAATTTACAAGAAACCTCTTTCTTCATTTTCTTTATTATAAACTGAGCGAAAAATTAAGTAAATTGTTATTAAATGGAAGTGCAAATAAATTAACCAGAATTATTAAAATTAACAAAACTAAAATCAATCTCTTGAAAAAGATTTTAATTATATTTGAAGATAAACTTTTATTCGTGAAGAAATGTTCTTTTCGGACAATAGTCTTTTCAAAAACTAATATATAGAAATATAAAACCAGAAACCAACCAATCCAATTAATCACGGGAATTGTTAAAAAAGTTTTCCCGGGCGTTGACCAAACCCACCATTTATTTACTACAGCAATAGGATCTAATATAAAATCAAAATTGACAGCTAAAAATGCTGTAAGAAACGCTTTTAAAAACAAATTTGAGGTAATTGAATTAGAAATTAAATAAGGAAGAAAAGAAATAACAAACCATCCTAAAATTATCGCTAAAGGTACTAGACCAATCATTATAGGCCATCCTGAAAATTCTTTGATAAAAAAACGATCTATATAACCAAAGTAATTACCTCCTTTAAAGAAGATATTCAAATGTTCGAAAATTAACATCCAAAAACTTAGTCCCAAAAAATAGAATAGAATCTCTCGCCAAGAAAAGTATCTACGAGATAAATTTAAAGTAAAAAGAAAAAAAACATAAAGAATTAAAGACAAAATATAAGGAGGTATCATTTTAGATTATTTTTTATCGCAAATATGATGACCAAAAATAAAAAATTTGGAAGAAATATTAATAAAAAGAAAAAATAATTAGGTAAAAAAGAGATCATAGAAGGAGATAAAAAAGCAAGGATAAAAAAAACTAAATAAAGGGAAAGAAAACAAAGAAAAGCTTCGCTAAATTTAGCTCTTTTAAACTTAAGTGGAGGAAATATTATATTTGTAACTAATCTATAAATTAATTTTAAAGAAAGTATTTTTCGCGCAATTTTCGAATTATATTCCGAACGAAGAACTTTATAGAATTCTTGAGAAGAAAGTTTTTTTAAATTCGAAAAAAGCTCATGCCAATGATCCTTTTTAAAATAAGGACCAGCGATTGACCGAAATCTTATTGACCAACGATTATATTTTCCAAATCTTTCCCACCAGATATCTTCGTATTTTTTAAGAAAAGTTTTAGAAAAATTTCCTTTTGAAAGGGCTTCCGATGCAATTTCTCCTGCTATTTTTCCCATCTCTAAAGCTGGCCTTATTCCTTCCCCTATAAAAGAAGTTGCCTGACCTGCTGCATCTCCTACTACCAATAGATTATCAGTAATCATAGGAATCAATGGCTGAAGCCGAGGTGAGAATTTATAAAGAAAAGTAGAAGGATTTTCTCTTGCGTTTTTAAAACAAAAAAAGAAATCATCTTCTCGCATTAAAAGTGACAATCTAGCTCTTAAATTCTCTCTTGAAGGTAATTCATAGGGCAACAAAGAACTTACTCCTATTTGACATTTTTCTTTAGAAAAAGGATAGATCCAGCCACCACCATTATAAAGAGAATCAAAACCTTGCAAGATAAATACTTCTTCAGAATTTTTAATCTCACAACTTTCAAGGACCACAGTTAAAACACCAGCAAAAGCATCTTTTTTAAACTTTAATCCTAGAAAAGAAGCAATTAAAGAAGCATTTCCTGTTGCATCAATTACCAAAGGAGCCTGATAAATCCTGCCATTGATATCAACTAAATTAATTACCTTGTTTTCTCTAAATACTTTGATCACCTCTACTCCTGTTCTAATTTCGCAAAAACTATTTTCTCTTAGAATCCTTTTACTCTTTTCTAGATCTAATAAAGCTGCTACTGGATCTTTATAATTAAAAGAAGTCTTCACTTTCTCTGTATGGAAACTAACTACTTTATAAAAATTGATGACCGCTTCTTCTAAATGAAATTTTTCAATTGTATCTAAAAATGTAACTCCAACAGGATTATCGGAACTATCTATCCTTTCTTCCTTTTCCAAAAGAAGAATTTTGCCTTTAAAAGGAAAAGAAGCTGCAACTGAAAGGCCTGCTAAGCCTCCCCCTACAATAATGAGATCAAATTTTTCCATTTTTTACTTTAATTAAAAATCTAGTATTTCTTAATTCATCTAAATTCTTAGCTCCTATAGAAAACATCACAATTTTTAATTCTTTTATCAATTTTTGAAAATAATTTTTAACCTCAAAAGATGACTTTTTTGCTAATTTAAGCAAAGGAAACCCTATTCCAACTAAATCAGCTCCTAAAGCAATCGCTTTTGCAACATCTATTCCTGTTCTAATTCCTCCACTAGCAATTATTTTGCAATTAATATCTTTTAAAGCAAAAATGGCATCAGCTGTTGGAATACCCCAATTAGCAAAATTATCCCATCCTTCAACTAAAGCCCAACAAGTCCCCCCCGCGCCAGCCACATCAATTGCATAAACAAAATCTTCTAGCTTTTTCCCAACATCATAAGAAATTCCAAAACCGATTTCTTTAACAATTATAGGAACTTCTAAACTAGAAGAAACTGTTTTTATTTTCTTTAAAATTCCTTTAAAATTTACATCTTCATTTTGAAAAACTTCTTGAAGAGGATTTAAATGAAAGATTAATCCGTCTGCCCCAATTTCCTCTATCGCCTTTTTACATTCTTCTATTCCAAATCCATAATTAAGCTGAACCGCTCCTAAATTAGCTAATAAAACAGTTGAAGGAGCAAATTCTCTCAGTTGAAAACCAAAGGTTATTTTTGGATTCTCTATAGCAACTCTTTGAGAACCAACAGCCATAGCAATTTTAAGATCTTCTGCAGCTATAGCTAAATTTTTATTAATTTTAGAAGCTAATGGAATTCCTCCAGTCAAAGAAGAAATTAAAAAAGGTGCCTCAAGAATCTTTCCTAAAAATTCTGTTTTAAGATTAATTTCATCGAAATTTAACTCAGGAAGTGCCTGATGAATAAATTCATAATTTTCAAACCCCGTGGTTTTATCTTTAAACTGAATATCTTTGGTAAAAGCTATTTTAAGATGTTTCTGTTTTTTGTTCATAATTTGCGTTCGATCAGAAATTTGCTAAATTCTTCTAATTTTTTAACTCCCTTTTGAGGAAAAAAGAGTTTTAGTTTAATCAATGCTTTTTCTAAAATTTCTCTTGCTTTCCTTTCTGCGTATTCTTTTGCTTTATATTTTTTTATCAACTCGATCGCTTCTTTTATTATTTCTGGATCATTTGAATGTTTTCTTAAAATAAAAAGCAACTTATTTCTATCTTTTAAATTAGCTGCTTCTAAAGTTTTTATAATTAAAAGACTTAATTTGCCTTCGGTAATATCTTCGCCTAATTCTTTTCCCCATTTTAAGGATTTAGGAAATAAATTTAGAATATCATCAATGATTTGAAAACTCACTCCTAATTCTTTTCCGAAATTTTCAACTACTTTTTCTTGCGATTTAGATCCATCACCTAAAATAACCCCTAATTTTCCAGCCAAAGAACTTAAAACGCCTGTTTTTGCTCTGGCCATTTTAAAATAATCCTCTTCTGAAACAAATTGAGGATTTTTATGCCAAAAGATGTCCATCCCTTGGCCGAAATGCAATTCTAACATTTTTTCGAAAATTAACTCATAAATTTTTGCTTTCTTCTCTTGAGGAATTTTACTTTTTTTTAAGATTTCAAAAGGTAGAAAATAAAGAAAATTTCCTGCATTTAAAGATAGGTCGATTCCAAATTCTAAATGAAGAGCCGGTTTATTCCGACGAAGCTGAGAATTGTCCTCAATGTCATCTATAATTAAAGTCCCGTTATGAATGACTTCTGGAATAAGAAATAATTTTTTAAAATTTCTCCAATTTCCTTTTACCATTTGACAAGTTAAAATACTTAAAATTGCCCTCCACCTTTTCCCTCCTCGAAATAAAAAATCTTTTATAGGTTGGAAAATAGATTTTTTAGCAAATTCATCTTTAAATGAGGAAATCAATTCTTTCAACTCTCTTTCTATTAAAATTTTTTTAGATTTTAGATAATTTTCTATACTCATGATTTTAAAATTTGCTTTAGCTTTTTGAGATCAACATCTGTATTTACACATCCATCTTTTTCCAGTTGAAGACCTTTAGCTGGAATTTTAAATTTCTTCATCAGTTTTAAACCAAGCTCAAGTTCTTTTTTACAAGCTACACCTATCACCCCTTTTGGTTTATATTTTTTAACTAAAGAACTAATTACACTTCCGCCACTTGCTACTAATACCTTTTTATAACCCAGCTTTTCTGCCTCTTCTATAATAAAACCAATCTTACATTGACCGCATTTTTGGCATTGAATTCCTTCTTGAGTAAAAGGAGCTTTACACTCTAAAGATCTTAAACAATGGGGAAGAAAAATAATTCGTTGATTGAAAGGAATTTTTTTAAATTTAGTTGAAATTTCCATAAACTTTCTATTAAAAATAATAGATTTTTTGAATTAAATTTTTTTTATAAAAAAATTAAAAAATTTTAAAAATAAAAAACTCTCAAAAAAATTTTGAGAGTCTAATTTAATTTTATTAACTTTTATCCTTCTATTTTATATCCAGATCCATGAACAGTTTTGATAAGTTTTTTCTTAAAACCCTCGTCTATTTTCTTTCTTAAAAATCTTATATGAACATCAACTGTATTTGTAAATGGATCTGCATTCATATCCCAGACATGTTCTAAAATCATTCCTCTTGTCAGAACAACGCCAGGATTTCTCATTAAATATTCAAGTAAAGCAAATTCCTTTCTTGAAAGATTAATCTCCTTTTCTCCTCTTTTTACTTTATGAGAGACAGTATCAAGAACAAGATCGTCTATTTGAAGAACGTCTCCTGTGATTTTCTTCTCTCGACGAAGTAATGCTCTAATTCTAGCAATAAGTTCTTCTAAAGAAAATGGTTTTACTAAATAATCATCTGCTCCTGCATTTAAAGTCTCTACTTTTATTTTTACGTCTCCTTCCACTGTTAGCATAATTATAGGTACTGAAGAATTTTCTTTTCTTAATTCTTTACAAACTTCGATTCCATTCTTCTTTGGTAATCTAATATCTAAAACAATAACATCATATTCGTTTATTTGAGCCAAATTAAGACCTTCTTCTCCATCAAAAGCTGTGTCCACAGTAAAATATTCTGCTTCCAATCCTTTTTTAATAAAATTTGAAATTCCTTTTTCGTCTTCGATAACCAAAATTCGCATTTTATTCTCCTAATATTTGAACTATTACTTCTCTTTTTCTAGGCTTATCCAATTCGATCAAAAATATTCTTTGCCATTTTCCTAATTTTAATTCCCCATTTATTAAAGGAATAACCTCCGAAGTAGCTAAAAAAAGCTGTTTACAATGAGAATGACCATTTAAACATTCATTTTCTTCTGGATTACAAACTAAATTTTCTGTCCTAATTGTTAAATCATCGTGACGATAATACTTCTCCTTTGGACAAACATGTTCCATCACATCAATAAAATCTTTTTTAAAACCAGACTCGCTTTCGTTAATTCTTATTGCTGCAGTGGTATGCCTAGAAAAAACCAAAACTAATCCATTCTTGATTTTTGAACTTATAACCTTTTCTTTCACTGAATCAGTAATATCGATAAATTGAAAATAGTGATTTGCTTGAAATTCTAATGAAAAACTTTTAATTTCCATCTCACTGTAATTTAAACAAACTATTTATTAAGATTCTATAACAATTTTATTAAAATTTTATTAAATTTTCAATTTTATCTTCTATGTCTAAGTTCCCGACTTATAAGATATGCAGCGATTATCACTAGAAGAAGTATAATTCCTTCTAAAATTCTTATAAATAATCTGGTTTTTAAAATATCTCCTATAGTTTCAAAAGTACTTTTAGCTTTTGCTGCTGTTGGAATAAAGATCTCCTCTTTTTGTTTTTTTAAAGGAGGAAATTTAAATTCTGGAATTCCTGGCTTTGCTTTTATTTTTTCTTCTACTTTTTCTTCTTCCTTTTTTTCGATTTCTTCTTCTATCTTTTCTTCTAATTCTTTTTTAGGTGAAATAATTGGTTTCTTCCCCGGGATAATTACTTCTTCTTTAACCCTTTCTTTCGGTTTTTCCTCGGGAGTAGGTTCTATTGCTAAAAGTGTATAAGAACCTCCTAAAGTTACAAAAGAAACATCTTCTCCATTTGAAATTACTTTTGTATCTTCTAAAAATAAAATATTAGCACTACCTTCTCCTTTTACTTTGAAATTTAAAGTAGCAAATAAAGCACTTTGATCAGTTCCTCCAGGAACTCCCCCACCCCAGTAAATTTTTCCTGCATCGTTATCAAAATAATTTCCTCCTGCTGGCAAATTAAAAACAGAACCCAACTGAACGGTATCTACCTCTAAAAGATTTGAAGGAAATGACAAGCTCGCTCTTATTGTGTCTATTTGATTTCCTCCAGTGTTTATCCAAACAGAAAGAGTAAAAGATTCTCCAACTTTAAAAGTACCAGAATTGGGAGAAAGGGTCAAAGAAGCTTGCTCAGCAAATGTTGGAAAAAATGGAATAGAAAGAAAAATTGCTAATAAACAAAAGAAAAAGATTTTCCTCATCAATTTTCCTCCTTTAAGACCAATTATGCATTAAAATAGAAAAATCATAGTCATTGATTACTCCATCATCATTTAGATCGGCTTTTAAATTAGAAGGAGATGATCCCCAATTGAATAGCAAAATAGAAAAATCATAGTCATTAATAAATCCATCTTCATTTATATCTCCTTTAAGATAAATAATTTCTTTTTCACCTAAAAGAGCAAACAGAGTTAAATGATTAATTTTAACTGTTACCTTATTCAAACTTAGATCAACCGTAGAAGCTAATTCTTCCCAATTATTTTCTCCTTTAAAATAAACTTTCAAACTAGATTCTTTAAATCCTTCTATTTGCTCATCAGTGTAGTTAAAAGTTAAAGTAAGATCTCTTTGAAAAGAAGTAATTTTTTGGATGCCTGATTTAGCAGTAATTTCATATAGATGAGAACTAATTAAACTTAGATCAGAAGGTAAATCCCCTTCTGCTTGGCTAGGAATAATTGTAAATTCAGTAGAATAAGAAACCGAATAAGAAGGAATCAAAAGAGTAACAGATCCTCCATCGGGATTAGAAAGAGTAGTTCTTCCTCCAGTTGAACGAGTGGCAATTACCTTTCCATTATTGGTGATTGACATTGGAGGAGAATAGGTCCCGTATCCAAAAACTCGATTTACTTTTGGATAACTTAGATTAAAAGGAATTATCAAAAGAATTCCTATAATTACAATCCCTATTCTAAATAATATTTTTCTTGAATTTTCCATCTATCTAATTTAAACAAACTCTAGATTAAATAAAATTAAGGAATTTATTAAAACAATTAACTAATTTCTTAAAATTTTTTAATAACTTTTCTGTATTATTTTATAAATTCCTAATTTTTAGGAGGTGGATTTGGAGTTATCTGTCATTGTTCCTGTTTTTAATGGAGCAAATTACATTAAAGAAAATCTCTCTTTTCTAGAGAAAGAACTTGGTTCGATTTGTTCTGATTTCGAAATAATTGTAGTCTCAGACGGAAGTAAAGATGGTACAGAAAAAAAGATAAATGAAATTAAAAGTAGATATATCAAAAGTTATCATTATTCTAAAAACCAAGGAAAAGGGTTTGCTTTAAAATATGGAGCCTTAAAAGCAAAAGGGAAACTAATTGCTTTTCTTGATGCAGATATGGAACTTTCTCCTAAAGAACTTTTCAAATTTTTAAAACTAATGGAACTTTATGATTGTGATATTGTGATTGGTTCAAAGAGACATCCTCAATCAAAAGTAAATTATCCATTTTTTCGTAAACTCCAGAGTTTTCTTTATCAATCTCTGGTGTTTCTTTTATTTAGATTAAATATTAAAGATACCCAAACCGGAATAAAATTATTTAAAAGAGAAATACTTGATCTAATCCTTCCAAAAACTTTGGTTAAGAAATATGCTTTTGATTTAGAGCTCTTAGTTATTGCTTCCCATTTTGGTTTTAAAAAAATTTTAGAGGCTCCTATTGAATTAAATTATAAATTTGCAAGTACTGTAACTTTTTCCTCTGCCTGGAAAACATTTATTGATACCTTAGCTGTTTACTACAGACTAAAAATTAAAAAATATTATGATAAAACTTTTTAAAGAAGATAAATTTCTTAAAGGAGTAACTTATCTTACCTTTGGATTTCTAATAGCTAATTGTTTAAATTATTTTTATAATTTCTTTACTGCTCGATATTTAGGACCAAAAGATTATGGAACCCTTATCGCTCTTACTTCGATCCTTTCTGTAGTCGGTGTTCCTACTAGTTCGATTTTATTAGTCTCTACAAAATTCACTGCGAAATATAAAACAGATCATTTAAAACTTTCAAAATTCTGTTCTTATCTAGCAAAAAATGTATTTCTTTTAAGCTTTTTCATTTTTATTTTTTTTCTCATAAGTGCTGGGAAATTAATCAGATTTTTAAATCTTGAAGATCCAATGGCTTATTTTTTAATTCTTTTTATAATTTTTCCTATATTTTTAGTCCCCTTAAACCAAGGAATTTTTCAAGGAAAAGGTTTGTTTAAATCTATTGCAAAAATTGACATTTTTGGAGCTTCTTTAAAACTTGGTTTAACTATGATTTTTATCCCAATATTCTCTCTTAAATTAAAAGGTGCTATACTTGCCTTTTTGCTCTCAAGTATTTTTGTTCTTTTTCTTTATGGATTTTTAAATAGAGATTTAATTTTTTTAAGAAAACCTTTTTTGGAGATTGATAAAATATCGATATTTAGATTTGGTAAAACAAGTTTTTTCTACTCCCTCTTTCTTATTTTACTTTCTAATTTAGATATCCTTTTAGCAAAACATTTTTTATCAGATTTGGAAGCAGGCCTTTATGGAGCTTTATCTCTTTTGGCTAAAATCATCTTCTTTCTTACTGGCTCGATTTCTAATGTACTTCTTCCAACAGTGATAGAAAAAATAGAGAATAATAATCTTTGCAATTCACTTTTAATAAAAGCTTTGATTATTAATTTTATTCTTGGAGGAGGTGCTATTCTTTTATATCTTTTATTTCCTAAAACTATTATCTTGATTCTCTTTGGTAAAAAATATTTAAAGATAAGTTCTTTTCTTTTTATTTATGGTTTAACTTTCTTATTTTTAGCCCTAATAAATGTTTTTGGTACTTATTTTCTTTCAATCTCTAAATTTGGATTTATTCTCTTTCTTTTCGGTGGAGTAAGCTTCCAAATTATTTTATTTATGAATTTCCATCAAAATATTTCTCAATTCGTATTGGTCCAAACTTTAATCTTTGCTTTGCTTCTTATTGGAATGATATTTTATTTTTTATTTTTAAATAAATTTAACCAAACAATTAAAAAATTTTAATTTAAAATTTTTTATAGTTGAGCCATGAAAAAAATATTAGTTACTGGTTCAGCGGGTTTAATAGGCTCGGAAACAGTTAGATTTTTTGCTGAAAAAGGTTTTCAAGTATTTGGTATCGATAATGATATGAGAGCTTATTTTTTTGGAAAAGAAGCAAGTACTTCTTGGAACCAAAAACTTTTAGAAAAATCCTATAAAAATTATAAACATTTTAAGATTGATATAAGAGATCAAAAAAAGATTGAAAATTTATTCAAACTTTATAAATTTGATCTAATAGTTCACACCGCTGCCCAACCAAGCCATGACTGGGCAGCGAAAGAACCATTTACAGATTTTTCAGTCAATGCAAATGGGACTCTTAATCTTTTAGAAAATTTTAGAAAATACTCTCCTGAAGCAGTTTTTATTTTTACCTCTACTAATAAAGTTTACGGAGATAGCCCTAATAAACTGCCTCTCATTGAACTTGAAACTAGATATGAACTTCCAAAAAATCATCCCTTCTATAAAGGAATTGATGAAACAATGTCGATAGATAATTCAACTCATTCCCTTTTTGGTGTCTCTAAAACAGCTGCTGATCTATTGGTCCAAGAATATGGAAAATACTTTGGTCTTAAAACGACAGTATTCAGAGGAGGTTGTCTTACAGGACCTAACCATTCTGGAGCTCAACTCCATGGATTTTTAGCTTATCTAGTAAAATGTATAGCTACTTCCAGAAAATATACAATCTTTGGATATAAAGGAAAACAAGTAAGAGACAATATCCATTCTTTTGATGTTGTAAATGCCTTCTATCACGTGTATAAAGATCCAAAAATTGGTGAAGTTTATAATCTAGGAGGATCCAGAGAATCTAACATTTCTGTTTTAGAAGCAATTGAAAAGATTGAAAAAGCCTTAGGAAAAAAGGCAAAAATAGATTATTCAAATATCAATCGAACCGGTGATCATATCTGGTATATTTCTGATATCTCTAAATTTAGATCTCATTACCCTTCTTGGAATCTAACTTATAAAATTGATGATATTATAGAAGATCTGTGTAGAAATTTGAAAATTTAGTTATGAGTCTTAATTATAAAACCATTCTTATAACAGGAGGAGCAGGATTTGTTGGGTCTAATTTAGCCATAAATTTTAAAAAACATTTCCCTAAGCTTGAGATTATTACTTTAGATAATTTAAAAAGACGTGGTTCAGAGCTTAATTTAAAAAGATTAAAAAATTTTGGAATAAAATTTATTCACGGAGATATTAGAAATAAAGAAGACTTAGAACTTGATCAAAAGATCGATCTAGTTATTGAATGCTCCGCAGAACCTTCCGTGCTCTCTGGTATCAATTCTTCTTTATCCTATCTTATCAATACTAATCTAATAGGAACAATAAATTGTTTAGAACTTGCCAGAAAAAATAAAGCTGATTTTATTTTTCTTTCTACCTCTCGAGTTTATCCTATTTCTTATCTTAATAATCTAAAATTCGAAGAAGAAAAAACTCGATTTACATTAGAAAAAGACCAAAAAATTCCTGGTGCAAGTGAAAATGGTATTAATGAAAACTTCCCTTTAGATAAAGCTCGTTCTTTCTATGGAGCAACAAAATTGGCATCAGAACTATTAATAAAAGAATATGTCCAGCTTTATAAGATAAGAGCTGTAATCAATAGATGTGGAATCATTACCGGACCTTGGCAGATGGGAAAAGTAGATCAAGGAATAATCGTTTATTGGATTGCTTCTCATATTTTTGAAAAACCACTTTCTTATATTGGATGGGGAGGTAAAGGAAAACAAGTTAGGGATATTCTTCATATCGATGACCTGTTTAATTTAATATTAGCTCAAATTAAAGATTTCGATAGAGTGAATAATGAAACTTTCAATGTAGGAGGAGGACTTAAAAATAGCTTATCTCTCTTAGAACTTACGGATTTGGCTCGGAAATTAACAGGCAAATCTTTCAAAATCCAATCTATTAAAAAAACCAGACCTGCTGATGTAAGAATTTATATCTCTGATTGTTTTAAAATAAAGACCCATCTAGGTTGGGAAATTAAAAAAGATTTATTTACCACCTTGGAAGAAATAACTAAATGGATAAAAGACAATAAAGAAAAATTAATTTATTTGTTTAAATGAATATAGCTTTAATAACAGAAAAAACTTTTCCCCCAGTAAACAGGGCTAATCTTAGATTGTATAGATTAGCAAAAGTTTTGGTTAAAAAAAATCATAAGGTATATTTTATAAGTCCCTCAATTCATCCATTTTCTGACACAAAATTCAACTACGAAGGAATAAAAATTTGCCAATTTAAAGGGTTTGATAAATTTCTTTATTCAAAATTGCGAGCAATTGTTAGAGGCTTGCATTTGTTCAATTCTGTTGCTTTTATAGTTTCTCTTAATTTTAAATACCAATTTGATGCCCTTCATGCCTGGAATCCTTTAGCAGGACTATCAGCAATTTTAGCAGGCAAAATTATTAAAAAACCTGTTTATATTGATTTCACAGATTTCTATTCTGATATAGCTAAAAGTGATTCTAATAAATTAGTGACTAATTTTTTTAGCAAAATCGAGAATTTCATTTTAAAAAACGCTGAAAAAATTATGGTGGTAAGCAAACCAATGAAAGAAAGATTGATCAATCAAAATATAAAAGAAAGTAAAATCAAAATTGTAGAAGATGGCGTAGATAAAAATATGTTTAATCCAAATCTTAATGGAACAAAAATAAGAAAAAAACTTGGTCTTAGAAAAAACATACCTATAATTATTTATCATGGAGATATCAAACCGCCAGATGGGGTAGATATTCTTTTTAAGGCTTTCAAAGTTATATTAAGAGAAATTCCTCAAACAAAACTGCTGATCGTAGGAGGGGGTGGCACTTATTTTGAAAAAATAAAAATGTTAGGAAAAAAATTAAAAATAGATAAATCAATAATCTACACTGGGTGGATAGATCATAAAGAAGTACCTTTATATTTAGTAGCCTCCGATATAGGAGCAATGCCAATGCGTCCAACTTTAAATCATCAATGTTATCTTTCTTTTAAATTATTTGAATATTGGGCCTGTGGGAAACCAATAATTACAACAAAACTTAAAGCAATTTCAGCTATAGTTAAAAATGGAAAAAATGGACTAATTGTAGAACCAGAAAATTATCTTCATTTAGCAAAAGCGTTTATCTATCTTTTAAAAAGACCAAATCTTGCTAAAAAATTAGGAAAAAACGGAAGAAAACTTATAGAAGAAAAATTTAATTGGGATCAGCTTATGGAAAAAGAAGTCCAATTCTGCTATTCATCTAAATGAAAATTCTAGTTACAAATTTAGCTGGTATAAAAAAGGAAAATGGAGAAATAAAACATTTCGCCAAAGCTGGTTCGCGTTGGCCTATGATTATAGGAAAAACAAAAACAGTAGATTATTATCCTTTTCCATTTTGGCTTGCCTACACTTCTTCTCTTTTGAAAAGAGATACCCCTTTTAAAATAAAAGGACTTGATGGAGTTGTTCTGGATTTAGATGCAAAAAGTTACCTAGATCTAGTAAAAGATTTTAAACCAGATATTTTAATTACTGAACTTACAACCATCTCTATTAAAGATGATCTTGAAATATTGAAAACAGTTAAAAAAGAGACAAAAACAAAAATAGTTCTAGCCGGAAATTTTCCAACAGTAAAAGATTATCAATTACTTAGATTAGAATTTATCGATTATATCTTAAGAGGTGAATATGAAATTACAGCCAAAGAACTAATAATTGCTCTTTATGAAAAAGGACCTTTAGAAAACGTAGAAGGTTTATCTTATAAAATTAAAAACAAAATTTTTAGAAATAAAGAAAGGCCCCTCTTAAAAAATTTAGACGAACTTCCTTTCCCTGATCGAGAAGATTTCCCAGCTACTCTTTATCCTGATTTCACCATCTATTCCCCATCTATCAGCTTAATAGCTTCTCGAGGTTGTCCTGCAAATTGCGTTTATTGTCAAGAAAGACATATTCTTTATGCCTCTCCTCTTTACAGAAAAAGAGATCCTAAAAAAGTTGTAGATGAAATGATCTATTGTAAAGAAAAGTTTGGGGCGCGACAATTTTATTTTGATGATCAAAGTTTTGTAGTAGATAAAAACTATACCAAAGCAATCTGCGAAGAAATTATAAAAAGAAATTTAAAAGTTCCTTGGACATGTATGGGTGATGCAATGTTTACCGACGAGGAAACAATTGATCTCATGGCAAAAGCAGGTTGTATTGGAATGAAATTCGGGGTAGAAACATCTAATCAAAGGATTCTTAAAATCATTGGAAAACCTCTTAATCCTGAGAAAGCAAAAGAAGTAGTTAAATGGTGTAAAAAGAGAAAAATTAGAACTCATGCTACTTTTATGATTGGCCTTCCAACTATGAGAAAAAAAGATGTCCTAAATGATATGAAATATTTAAAAGAATTAAAACCCACTACAGCTCAAGTCGCAATAGCAACACCCTATCCTGGAACTCCTTTTTATAAATGGGCAAAGAAAAATAATTATCTTATAACTTTTGATCTCTCAAAATACAATGGCCAAGGTGAAGCTGTTATAAGTTATCCTTATTTTAAAAAAGACGAAATTGAACTACTTTATAAAATATTTTTAAAAAAGGTAAGTAGAGGAAAATTAATTCAATTTCTTCTCTCACCTATATCAAGTTTTTCTATTATGAAAGAACTTCTTAAAAGAAAAGGTTTAAAATCTTTGATAAACTCCATTTTTACGGTAATAAAAAGAACTATATGAGAGATCAACTACAACAAAATCTCAATCCTTTAGTTTCTGTTATTGTTCCTGCTTATAATGCAGAAAAAACTATAGGAAGATTTATTAATTCTATAATAAATCAGTCTTATAAACCTATTGAACTTATAATTGTTAACGACGGAAGCAGTGATAGAACAAAAGAAATTGTAGAAGAGTTCATTGGAAAAAATCCAAAAGTAAATATTAAGTTAATAAATCAAAAAAATCAGGGAATGACCAAATCTAGAAATAAAGGCTTTCTTTCCTCAAGAGGAAATTACCTTTGGTTTTTAGATTCTGACATGGAATTGCCAAGAGGAATAGAAATAGAAAAATGCGTTTTAAAATGCGAAAAAGAAAACTATGATGCTTTAATGATTCCTGAAAGATCTAAAGGAAAAGGATTTTGGGCAAGATGTCGCGGCTTTGAGAAAATTCTTAATGATGATGATTTTCATAAAAATGCTGTCAGATTTATGAAAAGAAAAGTAATAGAAAAAGTAGGCACTTATGATCCAAATTTAACAGCTGCAGAAGATTTTGAATTTCATAATCGAGTAAGGAACGCAGGATTCAGATTTACTTTAATTAAAGAAATTTTTATCTATCATTGGGAGGTTGACTCTGTTTTTAAAATGGTTAAAAAAGCTTTTAATTATGGAAAAACTATGCCACTTTATATTAGAAAACACCCCAAAGAATCCTTTTACCAATTTTTTATTTTCCGACCATCTTATCTTAAAAATTGGAAAAAATTTTTAAAAGAGCCAATAAGTGGAGGTGGGTTACTTTTCTTAAAATTAGTTCAATATTCTGCTGCTACTTTAGGGATGGTTTCCTATCTTTTAACTAAAATAACTAAAGTAAAAAATGCGAATTCTTCTTATTAATCCTCCAAATTCAATACCCTTAAAATGGAATTTTCCCTTAACAGTTTTCCAACCTTTAGGATTAGCTTATATTGCTGCTGTTTTAGAAAAAGAAGGTTATAAAGTCAAAATTTTAGATGCACTTGCCTTAGGATGGCAAAACGAAAGAATTGAAAATGGTCTTTTAAAAATAGGACTTACTCCTTCAGAGATAGAAAAGGAAATTAAAAATTATAGGCCAGATGTAGTAGGAATCAGTTTCTTATTTTCTTCTCAAGAAAAAGAAGCGTTAATGGCAGCTGAACTTGTTAAAAAAATAGATAAAAACATTTTTTTAATCGCAGGAGGACCCCATGCTACTATCTTGCCTTCTCGACTTCTTTTAAAATCTGAAATTGATTGCGTAATCCTTGGTGAAGGAGAAATTACCACTCTCAAATTAATAAATTGCCTTAGGAAAAATCAAAATTGGAAAGAAATAAATGGTATTGCTTTTAAAGAAAATGGAAAAATTTTCTTAACCAAACCAGCTCCTTTTATCGAAAATCTAGACCTACTTCCTTTTCCAGCAAGACATTTACTTCCAATGGATCTATATTTTAAAGCAGCAAAAAAGATTAAAGCAGCAAGAAGTATTTCCACTTTTTCTAAAAGATGGGCAACTATCATAACTTCAAGAGGTTGCCCTTTTAATTGCATTTTTTGCTCTATTCATCATGTAATGGGCTATAAATTTAGAGCTCGTTCACCAGAAAATGTAATAGCAGAAATAGAAGAATTAGTAAAAACTTATAAAATCCAACATCTTGATATAGAGGATGATAATTTCACCTTAAATAAAGAAAGAGCTAAAAAAATTCTAAATTTAATGAAAGAAAAAAAATTCAAAATCTCTTGGTCTACTCCAAATGGAATTAGAGCGGATACCATTGACGAAGATCTTATTAAAAAAATGAAAGAAACAGGATGTATAAGAACCATAGTTGCTCCAGAGTCAGGAAATCAATTTGTAATAGATGAAATTATTAAAAAGAAAATAAATCTTGAAAAAGTAGAGGAGGTTGTAAAATGGGCTAAAAAATACAAATTATTAGTAGAAGCATTTTTTGTCCTTGGTTTTCCTGGAGAAACTATAAACCAAATGGAAGAAACAATAAAATTTGCAAAAAAATTAAAAAAACTTGGTGTGGATGACTGTGCTTTTTATTTAGCTACTCCATTTTATGGAACAGAGCTTTTTAAAATTGTAAAAGAAAAAAAATATCTTAAAGAATTTAACTTTGACAAATTAAATACTTTAAGCGGAGAGCCTTTATTCGAAACAGAAGACTTCACTAAAGAAGATCTTAAAAATTTATGGGAAAAAGCAAAAAAAATTAACCCAATTATCTCAAAAGGAAGAATAAAACTAGCTATTTCTCTTCTATTTGCTGATCCTAAACGTGCTTTTCATTATTTTTTTCTCCGAATTTTAAGAAAAATATAAATTATGTTCGATTATGAAAAAAACTTCATGGGCGTTGGAAATATAAAGAAACGACAAGCACCAACCAGTTTTTTAAAGGTACTTCAATGGAAATTTGAATATCGAATGTATAATTTTTTAAAACAGATAGGTCCGATTAAAGGTCGGATTTGTGACATAGGATGTGGTGGTGGAGAATTTCTTTCTAAATTAAAAACTTTGTTTCCTTATGGAGAATATCATGGATGTGATATAAGTAGAAAAGCAATTGAACTAGCAGAAACTTTTTCTGAAGGAATAAAATTTAAAGTAATTAAAACAAATACTCTTCCCTACCCTTCTGAATTTTTTGATCTTTGTATTTCTTTAAATGTCCTAGAACATGTAAAAGATATCGAAGCTCATTTGAAAGAAATTCATCGAATTTTAAAACCGGGAGGAAAATTCCATATTTGTGTCCCTACTGAGGGAGAACCATTTACTATGACATGGATCTATCAAAAGTTAAAATTTGGAAAAAATTTTACCTACAAAAATTGGGGACATATTCATCCAGAATTAACTCATTCAAAATTAATTTATCTATTAAAAAAAAGCGGTTTTTCAATTGAAAAAATCTCTTACAGTCTTCATTTCCCTACCGATTTTTTAAATTTGTTTTTATATTTTCTTCCTAAAGAATTGCTATTTTTTATTTATAAGGAAAAAACATTTTATTTTACCGATGCTGGGATAAACCAACAAATTCTTTCAAATAAAGCTTCTCTAAAAGGACCTTTATTTGGCCTAAGAGAAATCTGGCTTTGGCTTTTAAAATTTAACGAAATTATAAGATTTTTAGACACCTATTTTCTAGGAAAAATATCTACCACTGCCTCTACAGTTCATTTAACAGGAAGAAAAAAATGTGCGGAATAGCTGGCTTTATTACCCAATCAAATAAATACAATTTTAAATCTCTCTCGGAAATGATCAATTCAATCAATCATCGCGGACCAGATGCTAGAGGTTTTTTTATTGATCCAAAAAAAGGAATTTATCTAGCTCATTGTCGACTCTCTATCATTGATCTTTCAAAAAATGCAAATCAACCTTTAACTAACGAAAAAAATACTATTTATTTAATCTATAATGGAGAAATTTACAATTTTAAATCTCTTAAAAATTATCTCATTAAAAAAGGTCATCAATTTAGATCAAAAACTGATGGAGAAATTTTAATCCATCTTTATGAAGAAGAAGGCCTTAAATTTTTGCACAAATTAAATGGAATGTTTGTCTTTGCTCTCTTTGACAAAATCAAACATAGATTAATTTTAGCAAGAGATAGGATTGGAATTAAACCTCTTTACTATTTTTTAACTAATCAAATTTTCTCCTTTGCCTCAGAGATAAAAGCTTTCAAACCTTTAGGAGAATTTTCAATTTCTAAATTTGCTATAGAAAACCTGTTAAGATATCAATTTTTACCAAACAATCACTTAACTATTTTGAAAAATATCTATAAATTGCCTCCAGGACATTTTTTAATTTACAACCTTTCAAATAGAAATTTTAAAATAAAAAAATATTGGAAACTTTCTATTAATAAAAAAATAAGAAACCTTAATTTTAACGAAGCTCTAGAAACTTTTGAAAATTTATTAATCAAAAGTATCAAATTAAGACTTATAGCTGATGTGAAAATAGGGATCATGCTTTCAGGAGGAGTTGATTCTTCTTTAATTGCTGCTCTTTCTAGTAAATTTTTTTCGAAACAAATCTTTACTTTTACAGCAGGATTTGAAAGCAAGATTGATGAAAGAAAATGGGCAAAAAAAGTAGCTGATTTTATTGGAAGTACTCATACCGAGTTAATTTTGAATCTATCTGAAATTATTAAAGACATTGAAAATATAGCATTTTATTTTGACGATCTTTCTAGTTTTGATGCAGGTCTTATAACAAACTATTTAATAGCTAAAGAAATAAGAAAAAGAGGTATAAAAGTAATTCTTTTAGGAGAGGGGGCGGATGAAATTTTCGGTGGATATTCGTGGTTTGGTTTAAGTCAAATTCCGTTTAAGTTTTTTCCTTTACCTGTTAAAAAATTTCTTTTCTACTATGCTATATCTAGAAATTATTCTTTTGATCCTATCTCTTCTTTTAAAGAGTTTAATAAAATTCTTAAATCTTTTTCTAAAGAAATAAAAAATTTTTTCGATTTGATTAGTTATTTTGAAATTACTTTCCAATTGCCAAATCATTATCTTATGAAAGTTGATAAAGGTTCAATGATGGCCTCTATTGAAGCAAGAGTTCCTTATCTAGATCATAATTTAGTAGAATTTGGTTATAGTCTTTCTCCTTCCTTTAAATTAAAAGGAAAAACATTTAGTTTCAAAAATCCGAAAGAAAAATATCTTCTAAGAAAATTAGCATCAAAATACTTACCTTCTGAAATTGCTTTCAGGAAGAAAAAAGGAGGGATGTTTCCGGTTTCTGATTTTATCAAATTAGCTCAATCTAAAATCAAAGATTATTTACTTTCTAAAAATTCTCTTGCAATAGAGATCTTTGGCAGAAAAAAAATCGAAAAGCTTCTAAAGGATCCGATTAATTTAGGAAAAAGTAACTGGAATTTCAAAGAAGTTGAAAGAGAAATTTTTTTATGGAAATTGTTTCTTTTAGAACTCTGGAGAAATAGTTTAAAAGTTTAAAAAGATTAAGCGATGTTTCTTTTTATTACCCATCGAACTTATGATAAAAGAAAGATTAAAAAAGCTGGAATAGATCAGCTTCTTTCTTTTTTAAGCAAAAAAGAAAAATGTCTTTTAATAGAACATCCTATCGAAAGTGATTATCCTTTTTCTAAACTTAAAGAAATTTATAAAAACAAAGAAATTCTTCTAAAAAGAAAGAAGAAAATTATTTCTCAGAGACTGACAGAATTTGTTTTTAACTTATCCCAAACTTTTATTTTCCGACCCAAAATTATTATCTCAGTTAATGCTTTTAATACTTTCTCCGTGATCTTTTTGAAATTAATAAATAGAAATACAAAAATTTATTTTTTTATTGCTGATTACTCTGAAAATAGGTTTAATCAAAAAATTTTTGATTTGATTTATAAAATTCTCTTTAAAATTAGTTTAAAATTCTCAGATAAAATTTTTGTTGTCTCTAAAAGAATTTATAAATTTCTAGCTCCATCTTTTGAAAAAAAACTTATTTGGCTACCCAATTCTCCCCATTTCAAACTCATTCCTAAAATTTCACCAAATCAAAAAAATAAATTTTCTTTGGTATTCTCAGCTGGAAGGTTAACCCAACGAGTAAATCTTGCTGGATTATTTAAAACTATCAAAATACTTCAAAAAAAATTTCCAACTATAGAGTTAAATTTAATAGGAAAAACAAATAAAGAAGTTTATGATTTAATTAAAGCTTTCGAAATCGAAAATCAAGTAAAAATTTATGATTTTTTAAATCATAAAGAAGCGCTAAAAATTATTTCTTTAAGTTATATAGGTCTTAGCTGGTACTCAAGAAAAGTTTCCCATTTGTTTTGGGGAGATTCTTTAAAAATAAGAGAATATGCAGCAGCTGGACTTCCAATTGTAACAGATGGACTAACCTCTACAGCTCAAGAAATGGTCAAATTTAAAGCAGGTTTTATCATAACTACTTCTCAAGAAATGGCAGAAAAAATTACCCAATTAATAGAAAATAAAAAACTCTATTTGAAAATAAGAAAAAATGCTCTTTCTTGGGCGGAAAATATGGATAAAGAAAAAATTCTAACTTCTCTAACTCCTCTTTTTGACTAAATCTATTTTAGATATTTTTAATTTAACTATTAAAAAAATTTAATGAAAAGGAAATTATAATCTTCTTGAATGAAAAAAGTTTTTTCTTTTTTACTTAGATATAAAATAGTTTTTATTCTTCTTTTTTTAATCTTTCTAGCTACTTATAAAGTTCTTCCTGATAAAGGAATTTTACGTCACACTGATTTCTTCTATCCTTTTAATCTAAAAGGAAATTTTAAAAATTATATTTCTGCTTGGGATTTTTCAAATTTCGGCATAGAAGCTTCAAGTTCCTTTAGTACTTTAACAAACCTTCTACTTCTTTTGTTTTTAAAATATTTGTTTCCTGATTGGATAAATGTAAAAATTCTTTTAATTTTACCTTTATTTCTAATTGGTATTTTCACTTATAGATTTACTAAAGATGTATTTGAAAAATTTAAATATAGAGAAGAAGCAGCAATAATATCAGCTATTTTTTCTATCTCAAATCCTGTAATTTATAATTATCTTGATTCAGGTACCTATGCTATTTTATTTTCTTTTGCTTTCGCTATTTTATTTTTTCATTTCCTTCTAAAAGCAATAAAAACAGAAAAATTTATTTATATAATCTATGGAAGTTTTACCTCTATCTTCATTAATCATCTAACAATATTTGCTCTTTTGATTCTTTTTGTTTTTATTTTTCTTATTTTTGAGCTTCTTCTAGATTTTAAAAAAAGCAACTTAAAAACCTTTTTTAAATTTATTCCAATTCTTTTTATTTTTGTCTTTCTTTTAAACAGTTATTGGATCGTTCCTCTTTTAGGAAAATTCTTTCAAGGAAATTTTCTTCAAGAAACCTTCACTAGTGGTTCAGATATTACTTGGCTCACAGATATGTCAAAAAGTGCTCGATTGTTTGCTGCAGATCACCTACGTCATCTTCCTTACGGTCTTTTAAAAAATATTGATGGATTTCAAATTGGGTTTTCTTACTTGCTTTTGGTTTTTATTCTTTCTACCTTAATTCTTTTCCCAAAAGATAAACTTATTTTCTTTTTTTATTTTACAGGCATTTTATTTGTCATTTTATCTTTAGGGAATAAAAAGCCCTTGGGTCTTTTATTTGAATTTCTTTGGCAACATTTTGCTATTTTCCATGGATTCAGATCCACTATTAGATTTTTAATTATGGGAGTTATCTCCTATAGTATACTTCTTGGTTATTTTACAATCTATTTAATCTCTAAATTAGAATCAAAAACAGCTCGTTCTCTAGCTTTTACTGGTCTAACACTTTCTATCATCTTCTCATGTTGGCCTATCTATAGTGGAGATTGCTTAGGAGTTTTTAACCCTGTAAAAATTCCTCAAAGTTATTATGAAATTAAAAAAACTATAGATGCTTCAAAAGAACTTGCAAATATCCTGATTCTCCCAGATAATCTTTCTCCTTTCTTCTCCTGGAGTGATAAAAAGAAAAAAGCACTTTCTGCACTTTATTTTGAAAATAACTTTTTCAAAAAACCTACTATATTTCTTTTTATTCTTTCTTTTTCCAATCGACATAAATTCATATATTCTCAGATCCAAGAAAAGAAAGATCTTAAAAAACTTTTTGCTATTTACAATATTGGTTATATCATTCTCCATAAAGATTATCTTATCAACAACGATTTTAAAAAACCTAACAGAAACTATCTTTTTTACAAAGAAATTCTTGAATCATTCCCTTGGATTAAATTAGAAAAATCGTTTAAAGAGATTGATTTCTATTCCATCGATAAAACTGCTTTCCAAAAAAGAATTTACATTCCTGAATCAATTGTCCTTATAGATTCCAAAGAATTCCTTTCTAATTTAACTCAAGAAAAAGACCCTATCAAAATTAGAGAAGATTGGCAAGTAAGTGTAAATTCCTCAGTTCCTATGAAAGCAAAAGATAATCTAAATTATAAGCTAATTCCAATTTCTTTTAATTTAATAAAAACAAAAAATGCCGCTTATTTTCTAACCGATCTTATTCCAAAAAAAGAATCTATTTTATTTGAAAATTTTGATTTTAACAAAACAGAAATAAATTCCAATGGAAAAAGACTAAAAATTTTTATATCCCAGCCAAATTCCCTTCCCCAAATAAAATTCAAAATGCTTCACCCAACAAAATACTCACTCTCAATAAAAAATGCAAAAAAGAAATTCTTGCTCATTTTTTCTGAAAGTTATCATAAAAATTGGAAATTATTCTTTAAAAAGAAATCCATATTTGAAAATACCCATCTAATTGCTAATGGTTTTGTTAATGGATGGCTAATTGATCCTAAATTAATTAAAAAAGAAAATTTTGAACTTGTTTTAGAATATCAAGGTCAAAAATTATTCTATTTAGGTCTTTTAATTTCATTTTTAGGATTTTTATTCCTCTCTTTGTTAATCTTTTATATCAAAAAATGAAAAAAATTCATAAAATTTTACTTATTCTAATTATTAGCGTATTCTTGCTGAATTTTATTATCTTGATTTCTAAAGCATTTGGATTAGATGAAGAAATTAGCTGGTTTTTAAAATTAAACGAAGATGCAAAGAGACTCTCAGATATTAAAAAAATTAGAAAGGCTTTAGATCTCTATTATAAAGATCATAAACGCTATCCTTCAATAGATGCAATATGTAGCTCCTGGCTTTCAACAGAAAAAAACTATCTTCCTGAACTAGAGCCATATCTCAAAGAGCAACCTCATGATCCTATTGAAACTTCCAAAAAATGCCCTGACTATTGTTATCAAGGACTTCAAGATGGTAGTGATTATAAATTAATATATTATTTTAAAACTCCTAATCCAAGAGCTATTGGAATTCAAACATCTTTGTGCGGAAATTATTTCAGATACGAATTTTGTAAAAAAGATCTTAAATGCGAATATTTTAATTCTCATTATACCGCTCAAATTAAAAATTTATCCCTTGAAAATGATAAAAAAAGATTGAAGGATATAGCAAAGATTAAAAAAGCCTTAGAAGAATTTTATAAAATCCACCAACATTATCCAAAAAGCTCTATCATTTGTAGCTCCTGGACTGAAGAAAAAAATTATATCCCAGCTCTAAAAGGATTTCTTAAAGAACAACCTCATGATCCTATTGAAAAACCTAAAAGTCTTCCAGATTATTGCTATATTAGCAATGGAAAAACTTATGAACTAATCTATTATCTTAAAAATGAGCTAAAAGAAAATCCAGGTGTTCCAAAACCAGAACTGGGCAAAAGTGGAGAATTTAAAAGATATGCAATTTGTGGAAAAGAAGGATGTTTGAAATAATAAAATCTTTAATTCTTATTGGTTTATTTTCTCTTTCAATCAGTTCTTTGTTTTTGCTTTTGAAAATTTTTCCGAAATTTTCAGAAACTTTAGTAACCTTTTCTTATTTTTTATTTATCCTAGCAATTTTACTCCAATTTATAAATATCAAACTTTCTTTTAAACCTCAAAATAACAAAAAAATTTATCTTTCTCCTTTAAAAATAGCTTTTCTTTGGATCTTATTACTTTTTGGAGGAAGTCTAATAACTCTTGGAATTTCAAAAACCAACAAAATGATCCAAACAAATAAACAAATTCTAGAGCGTTATCAAATCTGTAAAGATCTTTGTGTAAGGATAAGGCAAAATAAAATTTCAGAAGAAAAAATAGAAAAACTTATTTTAGAGTTAAATAATGAATTCAAAAAACTAACAATTTCCCAAAATAAAGAAACATTTCCTTTTTCAAAGATCTATTTATTTTATTCTAAAAATACTAAAGAGGAAGCTAAAAAAATCTCTTCCCTTTTAAATAATTTATTAAATCAACAATTGATAATAAAAGAAAATTCTAACCTAAAAGAAAAAGAAATAGAATTAATTTTATAGAAAATGAGAATCATCAGTATCCAACCAGGGCATAATGCAACAGCAGGTTTTTTTGAAAATGGGAAATGTAAATTTATTCTTCATGAAGAAAAGTTTACTAATATAAAAAATCATTTTGGATGGCCAGAAAATTCTCTTTCTTTCCTTTCTAAACAGATAGATTTTAACAAAATCGACTATTTTGTATTTGGTAGTAGAGGTCATCTTTTATCTGCTACACCTTCTAATAAAAAAGATCATTTTGAAACCCTAGGTAGTTCAAACTTAAGGAAAATTTGGGATCTTTTTAGTTACACTATTTTAGGAAAATCTCTCTCCACTGAAATAAAGAATTTTATTTTATATAAAAAAATCTCACCAAAAGCAAGAGAATCTATAGAAAATTGGTTATTTGAAACATATAAAATACCAAAAGAAAAACTTTTCTATTTCGATCATCATCTTTGTCATTGTCTGACTCCTTTCTATTTTTATGGTCTTGATAAAGAAAAAGAAAAAATTCTTTTAATATCTATGGACGGTGCCGGAGATTATGCATTTTCTAAAATTTATCTCTATGATCCTAAAAAATTTTGTTTAGAATTGATTGCAGAAAGTCCTTATAATTCCTCTTTAGGAGTTCTTTATTCTAAAATGACAGAATTTTTAGGAATGAAAGTAAATGAACATGAACATAAAGTAATGGGTCTTGCTGCTTATGTTTTAAATGAAAGGTATTTTAACCATATTTATGAAAAACTCTCAAAACTTATCTGGGTTGATTATAAAACTTTGACTTTCAAAAGTAAATTTGACCCTAATTTAGCCCATCTCTATTTTAAAAAACATTTTTCTTTTGAAAGATTTGATAATTTAGCTGCTGCGATTCAAAAATTTACAGAAGATCTTACCTTAAAATGGATAAAAGCAATAATTAATAAAACAAAAATTAAAAAAATAGCTTTAAGTGGCGGGGTTTTTATGAATGTAAAAATGAACCAAAAAATTTTGGAATTAGACGAAATAGAAAAAATCTATTTTCAACCTTCAGCTGGGGATGAGAGTTTAGTAATTGGTGCTGCCTGTAAATTATTTTTAGAAAAACAAGTTAAACTATCTCCTATTAAAACGATGTATTTAGGTCTTTCATATTCAGATAAATATATAAAAGATTTTTTAGAAAAACATCGATATTTTAGAAAATATAAAATTAGTTATTTTAAACACGGATTAGAAAAAGAAATTGCAAAATTGTTAGCAGATTTTAAGATAGTTGGACTTTTTAGAGGAAAAGGAGAATGGGGAGCGAGAAGTCTATGTAATCGTGCAATTTTAGCTAATGCATCTGATTTAAAATCTTTCTATGAAGTAAATGATGCTATCAAAATGAGAGACTTTTGGATGCCATTTGCTCCAACTATAAAAGATGACTGGGCTGAAAAATATATAAAAGACTGGAAAAAAATTAAAGAAAAAGCATTTGATTCAACTAAATACATGATTTTAACTTTCAATTCCACACCATTAGCTCAAAACCATTTAAGGGCAGCAATTCACCAAAAGGATAAAACTTTAAGACCTCAGATTGTTTCCAAAAATGATAACCCATTTTTATATTCTTTACTCAACCATTATGAGAAATTAACAAAAATGGGTGGGTTTTTAAACACTTCATTAAATCTTCACGGATTTCCTTTGGTAGGAACTTTAGAACAAGCTTTGTTTACCTTTGAAAATTCTAATCTTAAATATTTGGTTTTAGAGAATTTTTTAATAGAAAAATGACCAAAATTTTCTTTCCTGAACAAGAAAATAAATATCTAAAAGAACTTAATCTTTTTTTCTTTCGCAAATACAAAAACTTTAAAAAATTGTTTAATTTGTTTAAAGGAATAATAGCAGAAAAGAAAAAATCGATTCTCTTAAATCATCTTCCTTATATAATTTATATCGACCCTACTAATATTTGCCCTTTAAGATGTCCTCTTTGTCCAACTGGACTAAGGCTTCAAGGAAGAAAAACAGGTTTTATGAAATTTTCTACTTGTAAAAAAATAATCGATCAATTAAAAGACAGTTTATTTTTTGTAAGACTTTATAATTGGGGAGAACCTTTGCTTAATCCGGAAATTTTTAAAATGATCGACTATATTTCTTCAAATAAAATTGGTAGTATAATAAGCACCAATTTGTTGGTTGATAAAGAAATCTTAGGAAATTTAGTAAATTCTTCTTTAGATTATTTGATAGTTTCTTTAGATGGAACTAGTAAAATAAGCTATGAGAAATATAGAAAGGGAGGAGATTTTGAAAAGGTTTTAAAAAACTTAAAAATTCTTGTTCAATTAAATCCTTCTTTTAAAATTGAATGGTTATTCATTATCAATAAATACAATCAAAAAGAAATGGATGAAGCAAAACACCTTGCAAAAGAACTTAAAATAGATATACTCCATTTTTCTCCCACTTTCGATTGTCTTTCTGCTTCAAAAATGAACGATAGAGGAAAAGAAATTTATAAAGAATTTAAAATAGATTACTCATTTCCTTTAGCAAGCTATTGCAATTGGATCTACTCAAGAATGGTTTTCAACTGGGATGGCAGCGTTGCTCCTTGTTGTGCTCTTGATGATTCTAAATTTGATTTTGGAAATATATTTAAAAATTCTGTAGAAGAAATTTGGAATAATAAAAAATATCAATTAGCAAGGAAAATTTTTAAATATAATTTAAAACACAAGTATCCAAATTTCATTTGTAGTAGATGTATTTTTATTAAATGAAAAAAAGAAATTCAATTAATTTCAGAAATGCTTCTTTCCTTATTGCCTTCTATTCTCAAAAACTAAAAGGAGAAAAAACGTCAATCTCTCCTGCAGGCCCTCTAATAGATTATTTGATTAAAAAAGGAGCAAACTTTATTTGTTTTATAGACCAACCGGTGGCTCTTTCAGAAAAAACGCATCTCTGTTCTTTAGAAATTTATGGTAAAGAAGGAGCTAAAAAATTAACCTCAAATTTTTTTTCTCTCTTTAATAGAATCTCTCCAAAAAGAAAGAAAAAAGGAGGAACTTTTTTTAGATTAAAAATAAGAGATTTTTTCTCTGTTCTTTATTTTGGTCTTATTCTAAGAAAAAAGTTTGATTTTTTTATAGGATCGGAATCAATAAATACCTTAGCAGGAATAATCTTAAAAAGATTAAAAGTTGTTAAATTTGTAATTTACTATGTTATAGATCTTGCTCCATTAAGATATAAAAATAAATTCTTAAATTGGATATATCGAATTCTCGATAAATTTTGCTGTTATTATTCTGATTTTTGTTGGAATAATTCACCTGTTTATGAAATTCTTCGACTTAAGAATTTTAAATATAGTAAGAAAAAGATCAAACCCCAGATCAATTTAGGTTATGGAATTGATTTTGAAGGAATAAATATCCTCCCAATAGATCAACTTAAAGATCAAGTTATTTTTATAGGAAGCATTGATAAAGAAAATGGCATTGAGCTAATTATCGAAGCAGCCTTAGAAATCCTTAAACTTTATCCCACTCTTACTTTCAAATTAATTGGTGGAGGCCCTCAGGAGACCTCTTTCAGATCTAAAATAAAAAAACTAAATTTAGAAAAATCGATCCAAATTACTGGATATTTTTTTGACAAAAATAAAATTAGAAAAGAACTTTGCAGGTCAAAAATAGGCCTTGCTATCTATCCTCCTTTAAAGTATTCAATCAAACCTTATGGCGATCCTATAAAATTCAAAGAATATATGGCTGCTGGCCTTCCAATTATTACTACCGATATTTCCTGGTTTGCAGAAAAAATAAAATCAATACCTTTAGGGATTGTGATTGATTTTAATAAAAAAGATTTAAAAAATGCTATTCTAAAACTTCTTACTGATAAAAAATTTTTTCAAATTTGCAGAAAAAATGTTCTTTCTGAAATAAAAAAATACAGTTGGGAAAAAATCTTTGATAAAGCTTTTAGAAAGTGTTATGAAAAAATATCTCATCTATAGTTTTCTAACTCTTTTAATATTATTTCCGTGCTTAAAATCAGGGTATTTATTTGCCCTGGATATGATCTTTCCTCCTAAATTAAAATTCCCTACCGATTTTAATCTTTTTGCTTTAGCTTTATATTTTTTAAATTTTATTCTTCCAAGCCAATTAATTCAAAAATTAATTTTGTTCCTTATCCTATTTTTAGCAGGAATTGGAATGCACCAATTAATCCCGGTAAAACAATCTATTCCAAAATATTTTGCTGGTATTTTTTATATGATAAATCCTTTTGTTTATTCTCGTTTTCTTTTAGGCCAAATTCAACTACTTTTAGCCTATGCTTTGTTTCCTTTTCTGGTTAAATTAATTTTTGATTTCTTTTCTAAAGAAAAATCTTCAAACCTAATTTCTCTTAGCTTATTTACAATTTTAATTGCAATTTTATCTCCCCATTTTTTTGCTTTCTCTTTAATAATTTTCTTCTTCAGTTTTTTTATTCTCGCTCCAAAATTCAATTGGAAAATGGGTTTCTATCTTATTTTTCTTATAAGTTTAATTTCTCTTTATTTTATTCCTTTAATTTCTAAAAACCAAACAATAATTTTTCAAGAATCTCATTTCCAAGCTTTTACTCCTAGTTCTGATCCAAAATTAGGTCTTCCCTTTAATCTACTCGCTTTATTTGGCTCCTGGGCGGAAAGAGAAAATTATTATCTTTCTCTGAAAGAAATTAATCCTTTTTGGTTTCCTCTATTTCTAATTTTAGCTAGTTTAGTCATTTCAGGAATTATCTTCTCATTTAAAGAAGGATCCAACCAAGGAAAAATTTTTTTCTTGATTTTAATTTTTTCTTTTTTTCTTGCTTTAGGTATTTTAAAAGTGCCAGGATTTAGAGACTCACAAAAATTTGTTGCTTTACTCGCCCTTTCTTATAGCTGGTTTTCTGCTTATTTTTTAGAAAAATTGTTTGGCTGGCTTAAAGAAAAAAAGATAACATTTGCTTATGAAATGGGTCTTATTTTTCTTTTTCTTCCTCTTATTTATTCTAAAGGAATATTTTTTGGATTTTGGAATCAACTTAAACCAATTGATTATCCAATTTCATGGTATGAAATTAATAAATTTTTAAAAAGGGATAAGGAACCGTTTAGGATTTTGTTCCTTCCTTGGCATCAATATATGTATTTTAATTTTGCAAAAAAAATAATAGCCAATCCGGCTCCATTTTTCTTTGAAAAACAAATATTAGCAGGAGATAATATAGAAATAGATTCAATTTATTCTACTTCTCAACGTCCTGAGTCAAAATATATAGAATCTTTACTAAAGGTCAAAAATTCTCTTAAAAACTTTGGAAAGGATCTATCCAAAATAAATGTAAAATATATCCTTTTAGCAAAAGAAGCAGATTGGGAAACCTATCTATTTTTAGATAATCAAGAAGATCTTGATCTTATTTTAGAAAATGAAAATTTCAAGGTTTACCTAAATAAAATTTATCAATCTTCTTGTTCTTGCTCAGATTGCTCAACCCCAACCGCTTCAATTACTTCTTGAGCCTTACTTTCTCCTTTTCCCATCTCTTTTTGAGTAGGTGTTATTTCTTTTGTTTCTTTTGTTTCTTTCTTTTTTTCTTTTAACTCTATTTTTAATTGCTTTTTTATCTGTTTTTTCAACTGCTTTTTCTCTCTAATTTGTTGTTTAATCTCCTCTATTTTCTTTTTAATCTCTTCTTTCATTTCCTCTTTTTTCTTTAAAATCAACTCTTTCTTTTCTTTTGAAAGTGCCTGAAGGGCTCTTTCATGACCTTTTAATGAAACTTCCATTGCTTTTTGAATTGCTTCCTTTGCCTTCTCTGGTACTTTCTCATAAACCTTTGCTAAAACCTCTTGATGTTTTAAGGTTACTTTTGAAAGCTTTTCCATAAGCTTTTCTATTTTTACTCCTTTTTCTTTTAATTTTTCAACTCTCTTTAAAATGTGATCGATGTGCTTTTCATAATAATTAAGAGCTTTCTCGGCTGCTTTTGTGTTTTTCTTTTCAAACATTTTCTGAGCCTCAGCAATTCTCTCTTCTGCAAATTTTTCAAGTTTTTCAGCCTTTTTCTCAGCTGAAAAAGTAAATAAGAGACTAATTTTTTCAGCCAACATCTCTAGAAAATAAAGTGGATGATCTGGAGTCATTCCAGGATCAGGAAGAACTACATCATCCTGAGCAAAAGCTATTCCTGTTAAAAATCCAAAAGATAAAATCAAAATCAAAAACTTTTTACCCATTTTTCACCTCCTTTATTTTATATTAGCTCTTTATCTATTTTTTGTCAAAATTTTATTCTTCTAATTTTATCTCTAAATAATCAAAAGGTTCACCTGTATCTAGCCAATTTTCTATTCTTCTTTTCTTTTCTGCGCCTAGTTTTTGCAAAAGAGAGGAAAGATTGTTTTGAACTCTAGCATAGGCTGTTAGTTTTTTGTAACCTTTTTCTTTTGCTTCTTTAAGAAGAGTTTTTGATAATTTTAAAAATGCTTTTAAACTTCTGTTTTCTGGTCTTATTGCTATTGATTCAATATACAAAGTATTTGGTTCTGAAGAAAGTTCTTCATCATATTCTTTAAGCTCTTTAAAGGCATCAACCAATGGTTTTGAACAAAGATAACCTACTATCTTTCCTTTCTCATCTTTTAAAACAAGCTGAACTCCTTTTTTGTTCTTTAATGTTTCTAAAAGATCTTCTGGAGTTGCTCTCATTTGAAAAGGAAATGAAAGTTCTTCAACTTCATAAATTTCTGAAAGTTCTTTTTTTGAAATCTCAGTCAGAGGAAAAACTTCTACTGAAATTGGTTTTGGTTTTTTGGGAAGTCTTTCTAGATCTTTAACAATGAATAATTCTGTCTTTATTCCTTTTCCAGGATCTGTTCTTAACGACCCAATAGCATCTAAATATTCATCTTCTCTTGGCGAACCGCCAAGTTTTTTTAAAGTAAATGTCTTTGGTTCAAGATCTTCAGTTGGAATATCATTGAAGGCTGTTCCTAAAAGAATCTTTTTAATTTTACCTTCTGGAGAAAGTTTTTTTGCAAATTCCTCTATATATTTGAATAGATGATCTCTTATCTCCTTTGATATATCAAGATAATCTGCATTGATTTCAACATTGTCTAAAATTAGATTTAAATTTCCTTTCTCATCAGAAGCAATCCAGAGATAGGTCTGAGCTATTGTTTTTCCTTCTGTTTCATCTTTTACTTCAACAATCTGAAGTCCTGAATCAATAAGATAATCAAGGATTGCACCTCTGTTGAAATTCTCAACAGCTATGCAACAATCAGTATAATTTCCTTGAAAAATATCATAGCCTGGCTCTCTTTGCCAAAGAGAAACAGAAAGTTCATAACCTTTTTCTGCTATTTCTTTTTCTAAATGAGGAATTCTTGTTAGAAGTCCTTTAAGATGATCTAAAGAAGTTCCTAAAACTTGTTTTTTTCTCTCTTCCTTTTCTTTTTTATGGATTTCTTCAATTAGATTTTTGAATTCTGAAAGAACAATTTCAAGATCTTTTAAACTTAGTTCTTTATTTCCTTTAAAGATTTTATTGTCTTTAAATTGAATTCCATATTTTTTAAATACTCTTTTAAATATATTTTTTGCTTCTTCTTTGGAAAGGATACCTTCTTTTTTAAGTTTTTTTGATCCTAGAAGGGCCACAATAGTTTCATATAGCTCTTGATTGAATCTTGCTTTTTTCTCTTGTTTAACTCTTTTCTCAGCTCCTATTCTAAAGATTTCTTTCTTTGGCCATTTATACCAGAGTTCAAAATCTATTTTAGATTTGAGAAACAGCTCTTTTAGATCTTTGTTGTAGGATTCAATCTCCTCTAGCCAATCTATTTCGTTTTCTTGATAGGAACCTTCTAATTTACCAAAAATTACTTCTTTAAAATCTTCTTCTTGAAAAGATACTTTCATTATTAGTTTTAAAAGTTCTTTATCTTCTGGTTTATAATTAGCTTCAGCTAGAAATAGTTTTGGTAGATATTCTAAGTTCCATTTTAGAATTGCATCTTTTTTGATCTCTGTTTTAATCCCAAGTTTTTTAGAAAATTTTTCTAGGATAGTTTTTCCTAAAGAATCAATAACTTTCTCAAAGGTAGTTCCTTCTGATTCTTTGATCTTTTCAAAGATTTTTAAAAGATCTTTTTCAAATCCCATTCTTAGATAGGCATCACTTATTTCTAAAATAGAGCCAAAAAATTCTGGATCTAGGTCTTTAATCTTTGGTAGAGCTTTAGAAATTGATTCTTTTACTTTATCTGAAAGATAGACTCTTTTTGTAGCTTTGAAAAATCCTTCTACTCTTGGGAAACCAAAATTCTTTAGTTTTAGATTAATTAGACGAGAACCTTTTTTTAAATCTATAGATAATAGATTTGCTATTTCAAATTCATAGGTTTGCCAGAATTTATCTGGATCTTTTGTTTTTTTATCTTCAGGAAGTTCTTTGTTTATTTCCTTTGAATATTCTTTTATTGCTCTGTATTCAGGAATATATTTTAAAACTAGTTCTCCTAGATCTTTTTTCTCAAGGATTAAATTCATTGCTATAATGTTGGTGAATAGTTTTTCTTTAATTCCAATTTTATCCAATATCTTCTCAAATTCTCTTTGCATTTCAAAATTCTGAACTTTAGCAAGTTCTCCAAGAGATTTAGCTGTACGCAGTCTTACCTCTGAATCCTCATCAGAAAGACCTTTTTCATATAAAATTTTGTAAAGTTCTGAGTTTACTTTAGCAAGTTCTCCAAGAGATTTAGCTGTGTACCGCCTTACATTTAGGTCCTCATCAGAAAGACCTTTTTCATATAAGGTTGAGGCGAGTTTTGGGTTTACTTTTGCAAGTTCTCCAAGAGATTCAGCTGTACACTGCCTTACATCTGGATCTTCATCAGAAAGACCTTTTTCATATAAAGTTGAGACGAGTTCTGGGTTTACTTTTGTAAGTTCTCCAAGAGATTCAGCTGTGTACCGCTTTACCAATGGATCCTCATCAGAAAGACCTTTCTCATATAAGGTTTTGTAAAGTTCTAGGTTTACTTTTGCAAGTTCTCCAAGAGATTTAGCTGTGTACCGCCTTACATCTAGATCCTTGTCAGAAAGACCTTTTTCATATAAAGTTGAGGCGAGTTTTGGGTTTACTTTTGCAAGTTCTCCAAGAGATATAGCTGTACCCTGCCTTACCCATTCATCCTTATCAGAAAGACCTTTTTCATATAAGGTTGAGGCGAGTTTTGGGTTTACTTTTGCAAGTTCTCCAAGAGATATAGCTGTGCCCCATCTTACCCATTCATCCTTATCAGAAAGACCTTTTTCATATAAGGTTGAGGCGAGTTTTGGGTTTACTTTTGCAAGTTCTCCAAGAGATTCAGCTGTGCCCTGCCTTACCTTTGGATCCTTATCAGAAAGACCTTTCTCATATAAGGTTTTGTAAAGTTCTAGGTTTACTTTTGCAAGTTCTCCAAGAGATTTAGCTGTGTACCGCCTTACCAATAGATCCTTATCAGAAAGACCTTTCTCATATAAGGTTTTGTAAAGTTCTAGGTTTACTTTTGCAAGTTCCCCAAGAGATTCAGCTGTACGCACTCTTACCTCTGGATCCTCATCAGAAAGACCTTTTTCATATAAAGTTGAGGCTAGTTCTGAGTTTACTTTAGCAAGTTCTCCAAGAGATTTAGCTGTGTACCGCCTTACATATGGGTCCATATCAGAAAGACCTTTTTCATATAAGGTTGAGGCGAGTTTTGGGTTTACTTTTGCAAGTTCTCCAAGAGATATAGCTGTACCCTGCCTTACCCATTCATCCTTATCAGAAAGACCTTTTTCATATAAGGTTGAGGCGAGTTT
>Ga0190363_1000092_pt1 | contig 48405 bp, 49 predicted proteins | sample 48721867_MG_FD_161272 | JGI IMG/M metagenome (GOLD analysis project Ga0190363, IMG submission 161272) | Hydrothermal vent microbial mat bacterial communities from Southern Trench, Guaymas Basin, Mexico - 4872-18-6-7_MG | ecosystem: Environmental > Aquatic > Marine > Hydrothermal vents >...
AAGCCTCTCACTTTCAATTCTCTTTGTGAGATTCAGACCCCTTTTGTGGGGATTCTGGATGTGTATCTCTAGAAAAGGCCATATAAGTCTTATGTGTTGTTTCGTGGGTTGGGAATCTGTTGGGGGGTTTATAAAGGGTCACGAAGTGTTTTTATCTTTATTTTATGCTTTTATTTAGGATGTTCTTCCTGGATCGCCTGGATTTGGATAGGCGGTTTAGGGTTCTTAGGGGTGAGTTGGCGGAGGTTGGGATTGAGGAGGGGCTTAGGGGCTGGTCTTTTGAGGGCGGCCTCGTTAGGCCTTCGAGTGATATCTTGTTGGGTGTCAGTGAGCTGGCTTCACGGTATTGCCCCACTATGAGGGATTTGTATTTGAGGAGGATTCTGGGTGTGAGGCCTCCGCCTAATGTGAAGATGACTCGGGGTATTGCTTTCCATGAGGTTTGTAGTAGGGTGGTTCATGAGGTTAAGCGTATGCTCTTCGAGGAGCCAAGTGGGGTTCCTGGCTTTGTCATCGTTGATAGGCTTCTTCCGCAGGGTGAGATGGTGGTTGAGGGCATCTTGTTGAGGGCTGAGGAGAGGACTGCGAGGCTTTCGCCTAGGGATGAGGAGGCTTTGAGACGTGAGGCCCTGGCGCTTTATAGGTTTCTGGTTATACAGGCGGCTGCGAAGGTTGATCAGGCTTTGTCTAAGTATCCCCACGCCACCTCTGATTCTATAATGAATGTGGCTATACCGCCCATCATAGAGCGGCGGGTTGATGGAAGCCTTGTTGGTTTGAGCCGTGAGCTCAGCGTCGACATCTATACGCCCTACAACGCCGTGGCCGACCTGAAGACGGGTGAGGTTAGGGATTTTCATCCCTACACCGTCACTGGATATGCTCTTGCCTTGGAGGCGGAGGATGGCATACCGATAAACTATGGCATCATCACCTATGTCAGGGTGGTTCGCGGAGTCCCTAGGTTTAGGATCCGATGCTTCCTCGTCGGCAACGAGCTTCGAAGGGAGTTTCTGGAGCTCCGTGATGAGGCCTATACGCTGCTGGAGGTGGGGAGAGACCCAGGTAAGCCGCCCCGGTGTCCGGGCTATTGCCCCTATTATAAGGTCTGCGTCGGTGAGCTGGGTTGAGGCTTGTCGTCAATAAGCCGGGGCTGTTCATCGGCGTTAAGAGGGGGATGATCGTCGTCAGGGAGCGAGACAAAACCATAGTGGAGGTGGCTCCACCCCAGATAAGCCGGGTCATCGTCACAACCAGGGGAGCCACCCTCTCCACGGCTCTATTAAGGCTGCTGGCCCGCCATCGGATTCCGCTCATACTACTCTCCGGCACTGGATTCCCAGCGGCTAAGATGCTGCCCGTTAGGGGTGGAGCCATAAGGCTGAAGAGAAGCCAATACGAGGCGCAGAGGAATGGTCGAGGACTATACCTGGCTAAGAGGTTTGCCTGGGGTAAGGTTGTGAATCAGAGGGCCATCGTATACCACGCTGGGAGAGATAGGCTGCGAAGAAACAGGGCAGCAGCCAAGAAGCTGCTGGAGGCCGCTGAACTTATCTCAGAGATGGCTGAGCGCATCAGGCTCTACGAGGGCAGCGACCTAGAGGAAGACCGCATGGAGATCATGCGCATGGAGGCTGAGGCCGCGGAGGCCTACTGGGCTGTGTTCCAGGAGCTCCTGCCAAAGGGCCTGGAGTTCCCGGGGCGGAAGAAACGGTTTGACAGGCCCAGTGACCCAGCTAACCTACTCCTAAACTACGGCTATGGACTATTGGCCAGCGAGGTTCTGATAGCGCTGGAATATGTCGGCTTCGAGCCCTACGTGGGCTTCCTCCATAAGGATTCGCCTAGGAGGCCAGCCCTCGCCATGGATTTAATGGAGGAGTTTAGACAGCCCATCGTCGATAGAGTCGTCTTGAGGCTGCTGAGAAGCCTGGAGCCCTCGAGGATTCTGGAGGGGGATCGGCTGAGCAGGGAGGCTAGACTCGAATTGGTGAGAGGCTTCTATAAGAGGCTCGACGAGACCTACACCTTTAAGAATCGAAGCCTGCCGCTGGGAGATCACATACTCCTCCAGGCGAGGAGGCTGGCCCTCTACCTCTTAGACAGGGCGGAGGGGTATACGCCCTTCACCATGAGGTGACCAGGGATGCATACGCTCGTCATCTACGACATCACCGAGGACGACATCAGAACCAAGATAAGCGACATCTGCAAACGCTTCGGCCTGGCCAGGATCCAGAAGAGCGCCTTCCTAGGCGTACTGAACAGCGCAGCGAGAAAGGAGTTGGCCGCAGCTCTACGTAGAGCCTTCGACGACGCCAGGGGGAACATCCAGATCTACGTCATCTGCCGAGCCGATCTATCGCTGAGAATCATCATAGGACAGCCCTACGAGGAATACGGCGAGGAGGCGGAGGAGGTCCTTGTCTAAGGAAGACCTAATACCGGTAACCTGGATCAAGCAATACCACTTCTGCCCCCGCATCATCTACTTCCTCGGTGTCCTAGGCGCAACGGAGCGCACAACGGAGAGCATGCTCGAAGGGAAGACCAAACACCTAGGAGAGGAGAGGCTGGAACTGAGGAGGAAAACCCTGGGAGGAGACCGAAAGACGAGAGTCACTCAAAGATGGACTAGACTACACGTCGCATCAGAGCGCCTAGGCCTAATAGGCATGGTCGACGAAGTCGTGGAGATAGATGGAGAACTCGCCATAGTTGAGGTGAAACACTCAGAGCCGCTTAAGAAGACGCCAAAACACCACCTCTACCAGGCCGTAGCCTACGCAATGCTCGCCGAAGAAGCCCTAATGAAGCCCATAAGACGCATAATCCTGAGATATCTCCCCTCAGGGAAAACCCATGAAGTTGAGATAACAGAGGCCATGAAGAAACACATCAAATGGACCGTGAGACAGATAAACAAGATAATAAACGAGGAGAAAATACCCAAAGCCCCCTCGAAGCCTAAGAGGCAGTGCTACGGATGCGGATGGCACTGGATATGCAGAAAAATCTAACCTCTCCTCCCCTTGATCCTCCTTCTCAGCTTGTATTTCCCGTCTATCAATCTGAAGACTTCATAAGCCAACCTGGACATGGGACTTGCGTTAGGTCTTAATATCGCTGCAGCAGCATTATCCGCCATCTGTAATGGAACCAACACTAGGGGAAGGAGCATAAAGACTCCGCCCGATCTCTCTACATCATCAGCGATGAAGCTCAGGAATCCTCTCAAACTCTCTACTGAGAGTTTGTCGATGGAGATTAACATGAAGTCCTTGATTTTGTCAGCGCTTATATCATCGATTATCTGCGCGAGTCGAAGAGATAAGAGTTCAATGTCTAATTGATCATCCGGCCTTATCCTAGGTCTATGATCCAGAATCTCTCTGAGTTCATCAAAGGGTGAGAGTTCAAGGTATTTCTTGAGATCTCTCATCGCCTGATGATGTAGAAGAACAGATGCCACCGTCAGAGATCTAACCTCTTTTGAGGAGGTTATACCTAATCTTCTAAAGATATCATTAACAATATATGCACTTATTATCTCATGATACTTAAATCCTGGAGGGCGTTCTCGCTTCTCTCTCTTCGTTTCTCTCAATTTCTCTTGATACCAGGAGAGAGCCTTTCCAATGTCATGAAGTGCATATGCCAGAGATATAGTGGTCTCCAACTCCCTTGGGTCTACTGGAACTATCCGTTTAAATCTCTCTAGGATTGATCTGCGAGAGGGAGAGCCGAAGGCCTTCCATGAAATGATGAGAGTAAGAATCGAGTGATCAACTAACGCCTCGCCGAGAAAGCTCTGGATCAAGTTATGAGCCCCACCTCCCGATCGTAGCTCTCAGGCCTCGCCACCAGGGCTTCAAGCGAGGCGAATCTCCACCTCTCACGGTGAATATTCATCCTCACCAATAGTTTCTTGAGCTCCCCCTCCGAGATATATTCGAAGCGGAGCTCGTCTCTAGGCCCACTGAGGATAGCCATGATCCTCTCATCTTCACAGAGTATGACCTCTCTTAGACGATTGAAATCTACTCGTATGGAGGGCTGCGGTTTACGTATGAAACTCACTCCGAGGGCATCAGCTTTAATGGGGACGATCCTCTCGATCCTAAACTCGTCGAGGGGAGATTCGGGGCTTGGGGTTTCGGATGGCGTGTAAACGGGGAGGATGAATGAGTCTCTTATAAAGCCACCTAGACGCATCATTAAGCTTACTGCAGTCTCGGATCTAATGTGAGGTTGAGTAAGTAAACGTAATATGTCTGATAAACTTCCATTGATGCCTATCTTAAGGGAGGCATAAATTTTCTCCGCGATCTTATTGTATGGAACTAGCTCTAATCCCTCAACTGATAGATTTTCGCTTGATGGAATCTTCCATGAGATCTCCTTTTCTCTCTCCTTAATCGATTTAAGAAGGGAGATCGTAGATCTAACAGCCTCCGTAGAGTAAACTCCATTATAGAGACCCTTCTTCTCTTCCTCAGGATCATATACGATGCGGATTTCGAAGACTCCCTCTTTTTCATATACTCCTCTTCCAACTCTTCCAATTCTCTGAACTAGAGAGGATATTGGAGCCGCAGCTGAGACAAGTGTCCTGAAGTCAAGGTTGACCCCCACCTCTATGACCTGTGTGCTTACAAGTATCACGGGCTTCTTCCTCTTTAACCTCCTCCCAACTTCCCTGATTCTCCTAGCTCTATCCCCCACCGTTAACCTGGAGTGAAGAAGGAAAGCCTCTGTTTTCTCTCTTAGAGCTCTATAAACTTCTACGGCATCTTTCACTGTGTTAGTGACAATTAATATAGAGTCTCCCTCAAGCTTTGCAACCTCTATCGCCTTCTCGCGGATAGAATTCTCCTCTACCGTAGTCCTGAACCTCCTCTCAAATACCCCCTCAGCAAACTCTCTGTCAGATACTACCTTTCTCTCTTGAGTCTCCTTCAAAGCACCAGAGTAGTCGTAGATGATCTCGTAAGTTAGGAGTTTTCTGGGAGGTATCCACTGCTTGAGAAGATGCAATGCCTCAGCTCTCGGAGTGGCCGTCTCAAGAATCACCGGAGCTCCAGCGACGATGAGATCGGAGATGATCGTTGATAGAACCGTCCATGCCTTATCTTCGAACTCCGGATCCTCGCTAGGAGTGTCGCCGGGGACGAAGATGTGGTATTCATCAAAGATATTGATTGCCGTCAATATCGAGTAGCGGGCAATCTCCGAATGGCCTAGGCTTAACCCCGCTGCGATCGACCTTATCTCGGCTACAGGCACCTTATAGAAGTTCATAGCGTAGGAGTCAAGAGTCGTGAAGATGAGGGGTTGGATGAAGTAAGGCGCCTTAAGGGAGGGGTTGGTGAACATGCTCTGAGCGAGGGCTGGAAGCCCTCTTTCTCTGGCCCTCCTCGTTAAATCTTCGACTAGATATTTAGTCGGTATAACGTGGATTAGTCTCTCTACCGGAGATCGCTCTTCTAACTCAGCTATCTTCTCCGCTAGTAGGATAGAGGCCTCAGATTTCCCATATCCGGTGGGTAAGGCAACATGAATTAGGGGGGTTCGCTCCTCAAATCCCTTGCTTAGAAGAGACTCCGCTAGGTTTAATAGGGCTTCAACTCCCTCTCTCAGTCTTCTCCCTGGCAACTTTGATCGCCTGGATGATATGCTCTACATCTCGGGGAGAGAGGCCTATCGCCTTTTCCAACGCGATATTCGATTGTAAGTATGTGAACCTCGCGATGTGATAGGCAACCTCCTCAGGCGCTATCACGCCATCCACCGCTAAGACGATCTGCCTACAGATCTCCATCGCAGCCTCAGCCACTCCGAGTTCCTCCATCCTAGCTGAGAGGGCTCTCCTTGCGAGGTTAATTAGACTATTCCAGGCCTTGACACTTCTCTCGTGAAGGTTATCTGCGAAGAGAGCTAGGGCCTCTGAGAAGAGGGGGGCTGATTGTTGTGCGATGTCCTCTCTCTGTCCTCCTATAGAAAGAGTTGCTATCTCAAAGCGTCTAATTATAGATGGAGTGTCAATTGTCCTTAAGGAGGTCAGCAGTAAAGCGACCCAGAAATTGGTTAAAGCCCTTCCCCGAAGGGTTTCGATGATCTTTTTATGATTCTCAGCCAATATCGGATGCGCTATCAATCCTTTTAAAGTGTCTGGATTAGGGAAAAGATAATACTCCACAACACTCCTTTCTCTCCTATATACATAGAAGAGGGAGGCCCAGAGGCCCATTATCCCCCAGCAGGTTGTGTGAATCCCAAGACGCATCGTTGAGAACTTAGATCGTGAGGGGACACTACCATAGACTCCACCTAAAATCCTCACACTCTCCATGAACTCTGGAGCCAACTTATTGAGCATCGGAACCGCCACTATCTCCGCATCTCTTTCATATCCTCTTTCCGAGAACTCCGAGAAGGCTCGATATACCTCTTTCACCAATCTTCCCTCATCAGCAAGTCTATCTATGTAATTTAGATAGCCACTGGCTATCAGGTTCTGGACGTTGACCCTCTCCTCACTGCTTTTTCCCCAATACCTATAGATAGAGCCCCTAATCCTCTGTGCATCAGCCCTCAACAGCGGTCTAAGCCCATATTGACCCTCTATGAGCTCCTTAACGAATTCATGTACAGCTCTCTGCAATTGTTGATCCGTCACATCCTCCGCCTCGATTCGATCCTCCTTTATATCGATTTGAGGAGAGATCGGCGTATGGCTTAGGATCAAGATCGTTGCCGTTTTGAGAGCCCTATGGAGGAATGTAGATGAAGGGGGAAAGACAAAGAAAGCCATTACGTATCGCCCTCTAGAATCTCTTTAGGGATAACCACGATCTCCTCTCCTTTGGGAAAAGCTACTTTTAGTAAGGCACCTTCCTCAGCTAATTGATGGATCTCCAGTTCTCCAGGTGCCCTCACGTTTCTGGCAATCACTGGTAAAATATAGCGTTCATGATCTCCCATCCACAGGCTTACCCCTCTAAAGATAAGAGCATCTCTCATCTGCGTCAGGATCGGCAGTAGAATGTCCTCTCCTCTCTCCTCCTCGATCTCAACGACTAGTCTTGCAGGAAAGTAAAGCGATGTCCTGGCTGGGGGGTTTATCCTTTGAAGATCCTCTGAGAGCTCCACGGATTCGATGGACACCAATCCCTCTCTAGATCCCAATCTACATATAGAGGCACAGGATCTCAATAGGATCTCCTGATAATCCCCTCCAAGTATCTCCTCCGCCTCCCTTTTCCTGATTAAATAGAGGATCTTGAACCCTCCAGTTGGATAGTAGGTCTTTCCATGGGCTGCCACGCCGAACCACATATCCCGCTGCGCCCATTCATGCCTCGCCCCCCTCTGATATGGGAGCCTAAAAAGTCTCACGGGATCCGAATAGCCATGCGCGACTATCGCCATTTCTTTTCTCTCATCTTGCAAGCCGAAGGTGGCCCATGAGACTATGGAGTAGGCTTCAAGAGTTCTACTCGCTAACTTCCCCTCTATGTTAGTGCATTCACTGAGTCCTCTTACCCTAGTTAGGCCATATGAAAGAGCTCCGATTAGAGTCGACGGAGGTGGAACCATATAGGGATGAGCTGCTGCACTCTCTGAGACGGCTCTTATGGAGTAACCCCAGTGGAACTCCCCTGTAACCTTCAGAGCTTGGAGCTCCTCTGGGGCCATGTTGTAAGCTAAACCTCCTTCAGAACTCTCTCGGCTTCGTTGACTAGTTCGCTTATTAGCTCTTCTAGGCTCTCTTTCATGACGACACCCTCAGGAGAATCTACGCCCTCCTCCGCTATGTACGTCAATACCTTGAATTCCCCGCCGAAAAGCTCCTTAGCTTTATCTGCCCTCCTCATCGTCTCAGCCACATAGGCTCTGCGATGACCTGAGGTTACATTAAATGGATATCCTACACTCAGCGTGGCCACAGCAGATAGAAGTTCATAGTCGGGATCAAATCTCGTTCTCTTGGCTCCGAACATCCCTGATAACAGTGGATATAATGCCTTCACTGCACAGATTGCTCTCTTAATCCGCTCATTCTTCTCTACGGCCTCTTCTACCTCTACCATCGAGGTAAAGCCTATCCCGCTTAGATCTAGGGCGAAGCTTTCGGTGTAGATGGCTGTTCCCGTCTCCACGTAATACATTGCCTGTCCACTCTCAGGCATCTCCCTCTCTCTTCCCACTAGGCTGGGTGCATGTCTAACATGGAACTGGGGTTCAAGAGTTGTAGCTTGTAGATCCTCTAAAGCGGGTAGCATATAGCCTACATAGAAGCGGGAGGTTCTCTTAACCGGAACCCTGGTCGGCACCAGAAAACCACCTACATCCTCGACTACACATCTCTTAATGAGTTCCTTTTCAAGATAGTGTGCCTTCTCTGGATTGGCTATCTCCTTTGGATCATCAACTATTCCCTCATCTGTCAAAGTTACCCTCGCTCCATGTTTAACTAGCTCCCCTCTCCTGCATAACTTGCAGACGTTTAGTCCCTCTCTCCTCGCCTCGTTGGCTAGCCAGACCTGATATCCATGACCTACACTCTCTCCACTAATGGTGGGGACATAACGGATTACGAAATGCCCCTCAGACTTATCATAGACCGCTATGGGTGCTCTTCGATGCTTAACATAGTAACCGACAGATTCGGCCATGTTTAAAGCTTCGACATTCACCCTAGCTCTCCAAGATAGGCTCAACCATACCACTCCTTCCATATTCTCACCTCCTTCTACTGGGCTTGAATAGGGCTAGATAGGCGACCCTCCTTGCTACACTCAAGTCACCAGAGTTTACGGTATCGATGAAAGTTGATACCTCATCGTCACTGGGTATCTTGGGAGGCGTATAACAGGCCATGAAACGTCCATCCTTCGTCCTTAGGACTGTGCCATGAAGCCAGATTCTACCAGGTATTCTACCCCCCATCACCTCCTTCTCGCTTAGCTCTTCGGTTTCATAGCAGGTGACTTGACTTATCGTTTCCTCCAGCTTTACCTTCCCTTCTTCAAACCTCAATCCCTGGCCTCTTACGGTTATAGGCTCCGTCCCTATGATCGCCCTCATGGCTTCCCTCAGGGTTTCCTCGACGACTTTAGGGTCCATGGCGGCATTCATCCTGTCCACGAAGCTAAATCGTCCACAGGCTACATGATACCTTAGTAGATCGATGATGTTGCCAAATCTTTTTCCTATATCTGAAACAGACATTCCAAAGATTTTTATTTCAGTAAAGTATATAAGAGTTGCGATGGATGCTTTTTATAACTTAATGGGAGTTTTAAATACTTGAAGGATGGTATGAGGCATGTATCGTGCCTTAATCATCAATTTAGGATTCGATGAAAAGTTCGCTATCAGGGCCCTCACAAGGCATGGTATCTCAAAAGGGGATAGAGTCATACTCCTTACGGGTCCGAGAGTGGAGCGAGTTGAGAAGGCTGCCTCTTATGTGCGGGTTTTTCTCGACAAATATCATTCCGGCGAAGCCCATTTGGAGTTGGTCTCCCTCCCTATAGGCGACTTTTATGACGCAGTATCAGAGGCGATGAAGATCATAGAGAAAGTATTAGATGCCGATGAGATAATCGTAAATCTGAGTGGAGGGATGAGAATAACAACTTTAGCAATATTCACCGCTTTGTTATTCATGAACCCTGAAAATCTAGTTCTTGAACTTGAATCAGAAGATACATCAACCTATTTAACTTTAGATGTAAAAGTTTTGAGGTCAATATTAACTATAAAAGAGTTGAGTGAAGAAAAAAAAGATATTTTAAAGGTATTAATGGAGTGTGATGGATCCATAACTGTGCACGAGCTCTCATCGATGTTTAATAGAGATGAGAGTACTATAAGGAAGCATTTAAGAGAGTTAAAAGATAAAGGATATATAATAATTAAAAAAAGGAAGCCTCTTATCGTAGAAAAACATCCTGTTTTAAAGATAATATTTAAAGAAGATAAAGAAAGAGGTCATTTGAGGGAGTGAAATTTGACCTTCACCATAATTCAGATCAAGTTTCAGGTCGAGCGGTCTATTACCTTTCAGGGTTTTTCTGGTTTTTCTTCGAGGGGTCTTTTCTATGAGCTTTTGAGGCGGGTTGATGCTGATTATGCTGAGAAGCTTCACTCCTCCGCTAGGTTAGCTCCCTTCTCCGCTACGCCCATCCTGGTTTCGACATCTAAGGGTTGGAGAGTTATCTATGATCGGCTTCCTGCTCCTGCCCTTTGTATGGTTGGTTTTACGCTCTTTGATAGAGAGATCACTTCGAGGATCTGGGAGGCGTTGGTTGATGGGAACGCCCTGAGGATTCAGGGTGTTGAGGTTTCGCCGCTGGAGGTTTCGGTCTCTCAGGAGAGTTATTCGCGGTTTTTGGCGGAAGCCAAGCCTATCAGGAGCTTCAGCGTCGAGTTCATCACGCCGACCTACTTCAGGTTTTCACCCTACCTGGCTTCTATGCTGTTTCCCTCTAGGAGGCCAGCTGGAGGGGTGAGCGACGAGAGAATTAGGAGGGCTAGGAGATTCCATCCGCTTCCTGAGCCCATAACGATGATGAGGAGCATAGTGAGACTCTGGAACGAATTCGCCGATGTCTCCTTCAATTATAGGAGATATCTATCCTGGATCACGGCTATGGGCATCACCCTATCAGGCTTCCCAAGGGGCATAAAGACCAAGAGGCTCTATGAGCATAGAACCACGGGTAAGTTCGTCGTCGGCTTCCAAGGGGTAGTCCACTTCAGCGTGCCCGATGACCTATACCTGAAGAGGTGGGCTAGGATCACCGATGCCCTCCTAAAATTCGCAGAGTATAGCAACGTTGGAGGCGGGAGAACGGCGGGTCTGGGCATGGTGAGGTATCTCCCAAGGGAGTATGAAAACACCTAGATGGGATGAGGGGTCTCCAAAATGAAGAAGGCCCAAGCAGGGTCTAAGCCTTGAATACATGTCCGGCCCATCGGAGCGATGTCTTTGGCGCCCACCGGTCTTCAGCCGTTTCGACCGATGGACTCATCGCCTCGATGCATGTATTCTCGGCGTGCTCCCCTGCTTGGGCAATTCAGTATAGGGTCTTGGGAAGTATATTATGATTGTGTTACATGGCTGGGGCATCACTCCTCTTTGAATGCCCCCCGCTGGGCCTTTATTTGCATCTTCGCTGTTAAAATATCTCAAAATGTTTAGATAATAACTAGGTTTTGAGAGGATTACGCGGCGGCTCCTCCAGGCCAAGCAGTAGGGGCAGAGTGAGCATCAATAAGATGACGTGAAACACCAGCGGCGCCTTGAAGCCATATCTGGAGTATAGCAGCGATGCGATGTAAGGGGCGGGTATCCCGGCCATCCTGGAGTAGGATGTGAGGCTCCCAAGGGCTGAGGATAGGGCATCCGAACTCGTCTTCTCAGATACATAGGCGATCCAGGCAGGCGTCCACATCGAGGGGTCTAAGCCGGAGACGATCTCGAAGAGGAGGAAGCCCCAGAAGCCCCTGGAGTATATGAAGCCCAAAGCCGTTGCGAGGGCGGCCGCCCAGGAGGCGAGGAGGAGCGGCTTACGCCCTAGACGATCTGAGAGATGCCCCATGGGAATCGATGAGAGAGCCCAGGTGATGTTGAAGGCCGTTGATAACATGCCTAGCTGAAAGGTTGTGAAACAATAGTGCTCAACGAGGAGGCCATAGAGGAGCGAATAACCGGCTGTGTAGCCTAAGCCCTGTAGAATGACGATGAGATAGAGCGGCGTCAACTCCCCGAGGGGTTTAAGGCGGCCACCTATACGGCTGATCCAACATCCATCCCACCGCTTAGCTCTCAGGGTCTCCTCCACGAAGAGGGAGATGAGGAGGACGCCGAGGAGATCGCAGAGGATGCAGAGATAGAAGATGATGCGATAACCGATCCTGAGGGCTATGTAGCCCCCAGCCGAGGCCGCCACCGTGGAGGTGGCGAGGGAGATGGATAGGAGGATGCTGATGGCCATCGCCCTACGCTCTCTTTCCACGGACTCGGAGATCAAGGCGCTCCTAGCGGGATTCCCCTGCATATAGTAGGCTGAGAAGCCTAGGAGGAAGGCGAAGAGGTAGAGGAACAAAGGATTACGGGAGGCGAGGAGGGCTAACATGGAGAGAACCCGGCATAGATACGAGGCGACAACGATGGATTTACGCCCAAACTCGTCGGAGAGGAGGCCCCAGAGGAGGGAGCCAACCGCGGAGCTGAGATTGATCACGGTCTGAGCCAACCCCAACTCAATGATGGAGACCCCCATCGACAATAGATAGGGCTGCCAGACGACGTAGAACATGCCGAAGCCAAGCTGGGAGAGAATCGTCTGAAGGGCGAGGACGCGGAGATTCCCCTCCAGCGACAGCAGCCTCTTAAGGGCCTCCATCACAGCTATACCTCCATCCCGCCTCTTACTATTAAAGATGGAGAGGGGAGACGACCCAGGAGGGAGGGCCATCATAATATATGGCCCCATAGGAAGCGGGAAAACCCTAACCTGCCTCAGATTAGCCGAGAAACTTAGGAAGCAGGGTCTTAAAGTCCTAGGCCTCATCTCGCCGAGAGTCTACGAGGATAACAGCCTCATCGGCTACGACCTCTTAAGGGTCTCAACCGGTGAACGCATCCCCCTATGTAGGGTTCCGGAGAGAGCCGATGAGAGCTGGCTTCACTACGGGAGACTCCACTACGCCTTCTCGCCTAAAGCCTTCAATTGGGGGAATCAGGTCCTCGAGGAGGAGGCGGAGGAGCTGCATGAGGAGACGGTCATCTTCATCGACGAGTTCGGCAGGCTGGAGGCCAGGGGCCTAGGACTCCATAGGGGAGCCATAAGGGCGGCTGAGAGGCTTCAAGGGGGAGGAGCAGCCATATACAGCTGTAGAGACGACCTAGCTGAGAAGGTTGAGAAGCTCCTAAGCGGCAGAGCTAGAAGTATCTCTAGGCATAGGGCCGGAGATTTAGAGGGGATCCTCGGAGAGCTAGGTTTAACTCCCTAATTGACACACTCCTGGAAGCCTCTTGAGGATCAGATATGCGAGATAGCCGCCGATGAGGGCTGATAGAAGCTTATTCGACATCAAGACAACCCACGAGGAGTAGATGAGGAGGGGATTTGAGAGCGGAGGGGCGTAGAGGAGATAGGGGAGATAACTGGCCAAGCCTCCTAGGAGGCTGGATAACAGGATGGATGAGAGGCCTAGATCGCTGCATCCTAGAAGCGAGGCCTCAACCCCGACGCCTAGGAGGACATCCCTCAATAGAAGGATGGGGGCGGGCTGAGTTGGATGGAGGAAGACGCCTGAGACGGCGAGTAGAGCCCCCTCAACCACCGCTCCACCCCTGCCGAGATAGCCCCTAGCCAGGATCGTCGAGATGACGAGAGGTATGAAACCCAGTGAGAACCTAACCGGCAGGAAGGGGACGAGTCCCAAAAGGGCGTTGAGACTGTGGGTTAGGGGGCCTAGGACGTAGCCGAGGGCCGTTGGGAAAGCCGTCAAGATGGCGAGGAGGGAGATGGCCCTAGACTCAAGCCTCACCCAGACACCTCCAAGGCCACCAGGTGATCGAGAGACAAACCTCCAGGAGAGACAAGGCGAAGACGGCCGAACTCGGAGATGGCTGAACCTTCGACGACCATCACATAGACGTGGAGGACGTCTACAGAGCTTAGAATCACAGATTCCCCATAGGTGGAGATGACCCTAATCGTGGCCTCCTCACCTATCCTTATTCCCGCCGCCTCGATCAGTGAGGGGAGGGGGATCGCCTCAGCCTTTTCTTCATTCAGGTTTATGGAGACCCTGGGCATCGCTGAGAGCTCCTCGACGCTCCAGCTCTTCTTCACGGCGCCATCCACAAGGAGGCTGAGCCTCCAACTCTCCAGCTCAACATCGATCTTCACGAGGTGATGAACCCAATACTTCCTCGGTAACCCAGCTATCACGATCCTCAGGGGACCATAATCGGCGATGTCTTTCTCCTCCACGATCTGGATATAGGCATCGAAGAGATGGAGATACGCCTCCTCCACCGTCCGATGATAACCATCAGAACCATAGGGAGTGAAGGAGGATACGATATTTCCATCGAGGTCGACGCCGCTGGATTCCAGAAGCCCTAGGAGGGGGAGGGCTGAGATCTCCCCGCAACCCTCGATGGTAATGGCATCCGATAACCCCTTAAGCGTCTCAAATCGGTAGGCAGCCTTCCTCTCCCCATCAACGTATATCTCAAGCCTCCATCCACCACCCCGCCTTAGGATTATGAAATAGGAGGACGTCGCGACGAGAACTATGAGGGGAACGATGAGAAGGGGGAGTAGACGCCTCATGATGCCTTAACCAACTCAGCTTTACATTTTATAAAATTATGGATGATACGTAAACATATTCGATTTCAGGGGGAAGACGACATCGTTTTACGCCTCTACGCCTTTAATTTCGATGTATGGTTAGGCGTAGATATGGGCTGCTCACCCCAACCCAGTTCGAGGTGTTGAGGCTTAGGCTTGAGGGACTATCCCAGGAGGAGGTGGCCGAGAGGCTTGGGACGACGAGGCAGAACATCTCCATAATAGAGCGGAGGGCTAAGAGAAATTTGAAGCTGGCTGAGGAGACCTTGAGGGCCTATAGAGAGCTGGTGGCCGCCTCCTCGGTTGAGGTTCCCCCTGGAACCCATCTCGTGGATGTCCCACGGCTGGTCATCGACGCCGCAGATGAGGTGGGTGTGAAGCTGAGGGCCAACTTCACCAGGATATACGACGAGATAAGATTCAAAGCCAGAAGCTGCGTCAGAGGCGTCAAGACCATAAAGCCGCTAAGGATCCTCATCTTCAAAGATGGCGACATAGAGGTGATTCCAGAGACGTGAAAGGATAAATAGCGAGATAACCACTTATCGCGGAGGATGGAGGCTAAGGAGGTTTTTGAGAGGCTCTCGGAGAGGGGGAGCTTCCTAGTCATCGGCAAGAGCGTGAGACGCTTCGACGCCCTCGATAAGGCCCTTGGAAGGGCGAAGTTCACGGCAGACTACGTTGAGAGGGACGCCCTCGTAGTGAAGGTTGTCCGAAGCAGCCTACCTCACGCATTGATAAAGCGAATAGACATTGAGGAGGCCCTCAAGATTCCAGGGGTCGCCGCAGTCCTCACGGCGAGGGACATACCGGGCGAGAATCAGATCGGATATGTTCTACCCGATCAGCCGCTGCTCAACGATGTTAAGGTTCACTATGTCGGCGACCCCATCGCATTGGTCTGCGCCGAGAACGAGGAGGCAGCCTTCAAGGGCGTCGAGGCCGTCGAGGTGGAGTATGAGAAGCTCCAGGCGGTCTACACCATAGATGAAGCCCTAAGCGAGGAGGCGCCGAGGATCCATGGCGACGAAGACAACATCGCCGTCACCACTAGGGTTAGGAAGGGAGACATAGAGGAGGGATTCTCAAAGGCCGAGGCCGTCGTCGAGGATACCTATGAGACGCCGTATCAGGAGCATATGTACATCGAGCCAGAGGCGGCCTACGCCATACCCGAGGGCCATAACAAGGTGACGGTCATAGGAACCATGCAGAGCCCCTTCCTGGTGAGGGAGAAGGTTGCTGGGATCCTCGGCTGGAATCTAAACCAGGTTAGGGTCATCCAGGCCTTAACGGGGGGAGCCTTCGGAGGAAAGGATGACATGGGCCCCCTCGTCTGCGCCAAGGCAGCCCTAGCAGCCGTGAAGCTGGGAAGACCTGCAGCCCTCATCTTCGACCGAGACGAGTCGGCAGCCTACTCCGTCAAGCGTTATCCAGCCAGGATCAAGTATAGGTCCGGGGCCGACGCTGAGGGGAGAATGACGGCGGCCGAGGTCGACATCACCGTCGACTGCGGAGCCTACGCCAATAGGGCGCCCTTCTGGCTATGGAGGATGACGGCTCACGCCGCAGGTCCCTATGAGGTCGAGGCGGTTCACGTCGATGGGAGAGCGGTCTACACGAATAAGGTCTTTGGAGGAAGCTTCAGGGGATTTGGCGATGTGGCGATGCACTTCGCCGTTGAGTCGCAGATGGATATGCTCGCCGAGAAGTTGGGCCTCGACCCCCTAGAATTTAGGCTGAAGAACGTCTTGAGACCAGGCTCCAGGACGACGACGAATCAGCTTCTAGATCACTCCGTTGGGATGGAGGAGTGTCTCAGGGGGGTGGCGGAGGCCTCAGGCTGGTGGAATAGACGAAGACAGGTTAAGAGGGCTGAGGGGAAGTTGAGGGGGTTAGGGGTGGCCTGCGCCCATCATGGCATAAGCACCAGCAGGGGCGCCCCAGACTGGTCAGCCGCCTCTCTCATCCTAAACGAGGATGGAACCCTCACCTATAGAACCGGCATCTGCGAACTCGGTCAGGGATCACCGTTTGGCCATGCGAAGATCGTCGCCGAGATACTCGGCGCCCCCCTAGAATCCATAAGGGTTGAGGGGCCCGACACGGATTCAACGCCTAATGCGAGGCCAACCCATGGAAGTAGAGGACTCATGCTGGGGGGATCGGCGGCCGCCGATGCTGCTTTGAAGCTTAGAAGACGCATGGTCAAGGTGGCCGCCGAGATGCTCGGCTGCGATGAGGAGGACATAGAGCTGAGAGGGGGGAAAGCCTACGACAAGCGTAGACCGGAGAATAGCGTCAGCTTCAGGGAGCTGGCGAGGGAGATGTATATTAGAGGCGTATCGCCGGCGGCCTATGGATTCTACGCCCCACCCCGAAGATACTTCGACCCGGAGACCGGGCTAGGCGTCAGCTATCCCGTCTACACCTTCGCAGCCACCGTCGCGGAGGTGGAGGTGGACCCGGAGACGGGTGAGGTTAAGGTCCTTGAGGTCTGGCCCTCGATGGATGTAGGCCGAGCCATAGACCCACTGTTGATCGAGGGGCAGATTCATGGAGCCATAGCCCAGGGCCTAGGCTTCGCATTGACGGAGCATCTCATCGTGGAGGAGGGGCGGATTCTGAATCCGAACTTCAAGGATTATGTAATCCCCTCATCCCTGGATATGCCGAGGGTCTCAGACGTCATCATCGTTGAGAAGCCCTATAGACACTCAGCCTTCGGAGCTAAAGGCGTCGGAGAGCCGGCGATCATCTCCATAGTCTCAGCCATAGCCAACGCCGTCTATCACGCCACGGGCATAAGATTTAGGACACTTCCAATAACGGCTGAGAGACTTTACAGGGCGCTTGGGGGGGAGAAGCCATGAGGCCGCTGCCAAGATTCAGGGTTCACAGACCCGAAAGCCTTGAGGAGGCGTTGGAGCTCCTAGCGACTCTGGAGAAGGCGAAGCCGATAGCCGGTGGAACCGACCTGATACCGTTGATGAGGGAAGTGGAGGTCGATGTCAAGCATCTCATAGACCTCAGCCGTATAGGGGAGCTGAACTTCATCAAGGAGGAGGGAGACTACATCAGGATCGGGGCCACCACAACCCTCAGCGACCTAGTGGAATCAGAGCTCATCGCCTCAAAGGCTCCGACGCTCTGGGAGGCCGCCGCATCGATGGGAAGCCCCCAGATAAGGAATAGAGGCACCATAGGCGGCAACCTCTGTAACGCATCTCCAGCAGCCGATCTCGGGCCGCCTCTCCTCGCCTTAGAGGCTGAGGCTGAGATCAGGTCGCTAGACGAGAGGAGATGGATCCCCATCGGAGAGGTCTTCGCAGGGCCTAAGGTGAACAGCCTAGCTGAGGATGAGGTCCTCACCTCGGTGAGGTTTAAGACCCCGCCTCAGGGCGCTGGGTCAGCCTTCGAGAAGATCGGACGTCGGAGAGCTGTGACCCTAGCTCTGGTGAACGCCGCAGCCTACATCGAGCTGGAGGATGAAATCTGTAGGGTGGCGAGACTCGCCCTCGGAGCCGTGGCGGATAGGCCTCTAAGGATGATGGAGGCTGAGAAGAGGCTGATGAATAAGAAGCTGAGCGAGGAGCTCATCGAGGAGATTTCAGCCCTCTGCAGCAGGCTGGTTAGACCCATCGACGATGTCCGGGCCTCAGCATGGTATAGGAGGAAGATGTCGAGGGTTCTCAGCCGTAGAGCCTTATTGAAAGCCTGGAGGAGGTGCATGGTATGATTCTGAGATTCCGACTGAATGGGGAATGGATCGAATGCGAGGCGGAGCACAACGAGACCCTACTAGACCTGTTGAGGGAGAAGCTGGGAGTCAAGAGCGTTAAGAGGGGATGCAACGTCGGTGAGTGTGGAGCCTGCACGGTTCTCGTCGACGGCGAACCGGTGAACTCCTGTCTGGTGCTTGCACCCCTCGTGGAGGATAGGAGCGTCGAAACCCTAGAGGGATTGAGGGAGAAGCCCATAATGAAGGAGCTCATCGAAGCCTTCGTCGAGGATGGAGCCATCCAATGCGGCTTCTGCACCCCTGGAATGCTCATCTCAGCCTATGCGCTATTGAGCAAAAACCCCAAGCCCTCCGAGGAGGAGGTGCGAAGAGCTATATCGGGAAACCTATGCCGGTGCACCGGCTATGTGAACATCGTTAAGGCTATACTAGACGCCTCGGAGAGGTTGAGGGGTGAAGGATAGCCAACTCTTCGACCAGCTGAACAGGCTTTTAAAGGCTGGGAAATCGGCGGCCCTCTGCCTCCTCATCTCAAAGAGAGGCTATGGCCCAAGGGAGGTGGGGGCCAAAATGCTGGTCGACGAGGATGGAAACGCCATGGGAACCATAGGGGGAAGCGAGATGGAGAGGATCATCGTCGAGGAGGCCCTAAAGGCCATCAGGGAGGGGAAGCATCGAAGCATATCCTTCGCCCTAGGCGTCGAACCCAGAGAGGGGATGATACCCCTAAAATCCGAGTGTGGAGGAGAGGTTGAGGTCTTCATAGACGTCATCAAGCCCGATCCAAGGCTCATCATCATAGGGTCGGGGCATATAGCCAAGCCCTTGGCCGACTTGGCCCACATGGTGGGCTTCGAAGTCATCATCGTCGACGACGCCCCAACGGCTACCAGGGAGAGGTTCCCCTACGCCGAGATACGTTCAGGGCCCTTCGAACAGGAGATCAGCCGATTGGAAGTTGGATCAAACGATTATGTCGCCATAGTCCACGGTGAAACCCAATATGAGCTCACAGCCCTAAGAACGATGCTGAGGAGACGGCCAGCCTACATAGGGCTGCTGGGGAGTAGGCATAAAGTGGAGAGACGTAGGGCCAGGCTTAGGGAAGAAGGGTTCAGCGAGGAAGAGGTGAATCGGATCAGGGGGCCGATAGGCATAGAGATCGGAGCTGAAACCCCTGAGGAGATCGCCGTCAGCATCCTGGCGGAGATCATCAAGGTGAGAAGAGGCGGCTAGCCCTCTCAACATCCTCAGGGGTATCGAGATCGAAGATGCACCAGAAGTCTCCCTCCACATATCGATGATAGGCATCATAGCGATCGACGACCACCTTGATAGGAGTGCCGGGCGGCAGGGCTAGGATCTCTTGGAAGAGGGCTCTATGGAAGAGGACTGGATGCCCCCTCCGACCCTGATACATGGGGCTAACGAGGAGGGCTTCGGGATCCTTCTCCATAACTCCCGCCATCTCATCGAGGAGCTCCGGCTTCAATCCAAGCTGATCTCCTAGGATGAGGAAGGCGGCGTCCCCCGAGGCTCTACGCAATCCAGCTTGGAAGGAGGTGGTCATGCCAAGTTCATAGTCCGGGTTATAGACCTCCTCAACGTCATAGGCCCTTAGAATCGGTTGGAGCTCCTGGAAGTTATGCCCCACTACGACGAGGGTTTCATCGATCCTCGACGCCTCAACGGCCTCCAGCACCCAGGCTAAGAGAGGGCGGCCTCTGAACTCTATTAGAAGCTTATTCCTCCCCATGCGCTCGGATTTCCCCGCCGCTAAGACTACGGCGGAGAGCCTCATCCCTCCATCTCCTCAGCCGCCCGCTTAACGGCCCTGACGATGTTGACGTAGCCGGTGCACCGGCATAGATTTCCCTTTAGATGCTCCCTGATCTCCTCCTCGGAGGGGTTCGGATTCTCCTCCAGCAGGGCCTTAGCTGCGAGTATCATTCCAGGGGTGCAGAAGCCGCATTGAACGGCGCCCTCCTCCAGGAAGGCCCTCTGCAGGGGATGGAATTCTCCATCTTTGGCTAGGCCCTCGATGGTTGTAACCTCCCTTCCATCGACCTCCACCGCGAGGGTGAGGCAGGAGAGGATCGGTTCGCCGTCGACGAGAACCGTGCAGGCTCCACACTCACCGATGCCACATCCATATTTTGCTCCGGTTAGGTGAAGATGCTCCCTGAGGAGATTGAGGAGCAGCGTATTGGGTTCGACGTCTACCTCAACTCTTTGACCATTGAGCTTGAAACGGATCCTCATCTCATCCACCTCCCAACCTCTTAATTGAGAGCATTAAGGCATCCTTAACCAGGGCCTTTGAAGCCTCAACCCGATACTCGGCGGTTCCTCTCACGTCGGTTATCGGGCTTATATCCTCCGGCACCAGCTCCGAGGCCTCCTCGAGGAGGCTCTTCGTCGGCTCCTCTCCTGTGAGACACTCCTCAGCCCTCCTAGCTCTTACAGGGGTTGGAGCGACGGCCCCCAGGGCTATTCGGCATAGGTCGACACGGCCTCCATCGAGGGTGAGGAGGACGGCGGCGTTGACCGTTGCGATGTCCAGGCTCGTCCTACCGATCTTTCTGAAGGCCCACCCATACCTCCGCGGAGGATAGGGAACATAGATAACGGTGAGGAGCTCCCCCGGCTTTAGGGCCGTGATCCCCGGTCCCTTGAAGAACTCCTCGATGGGTATTACGCGCTCGCCCTCCAGGCTTTGAACATGGAGATCCGCATCAAGGGCCATTAGGGCTACAGCCGAGTCGGCTGCTGGAGATGCGTTACAGAGGTTGCCGCCTATGGTGCCCATGTTCCTTATCTGAACGCTTCCAATAGCCTTGACAGCCGCATGTAGGAGGGGGAGATTCCCGGCGACGATTTCAGAGCGCTCTATCTCCCTCAGCTTCGTGGCCGCCCCGATGTATAGGCCGCTCTCGCCCTCTCTTATGCCCCTGAGCTCGCTGAGGTTTCTGAGGCTGATGATATGTCTAGGCTCCAGGATGCGCTGCTTCATCTTAACGAGCAGGTCTGTCCCTCCAGCTAGCACCTTGGCCTCATCACCGTATTCCGCCAGGAGCTCTAAAGCCTCCTTCAGGGTTTTTGGAGCATGATATTGGAAGTTGATGGGGAGGATATGGGTGTCTATGCGGTTTATCCACATGCTCATCGCCTCCCACCTCCCTTTAGAGCCTTCAATATCCTATCCGGCGTGATGGGGAGTTCATAGAATCTCACGCCTATGGCGTTGTAGATGGCGTTGGCTATTGCTCCGGCTACGGGGTTTAAAGCGCCCTCCCCAAGGCCCTTAGCTCCGAAGGGACCTGTCGGCTCCTCAGTCTCGACGAAGAAGACCTGGAAATCCTCCAAGGGTGGGAGATCCCTTGCCGTTGGAATCTTATAGTCTGTTATAAACCCCTTATTCAGCAGGTCTCCACTCTTTGGGTCGTAGGGGGTATCCTCTAGGAGAGTCATGCTCCACCCCATGGCGAAGCCTCCATGGATCTGGCCCTCAGCCAGCTTCGGGTTTATGACCCTCCCCACGTCGGCTCCTGCCACCACCCTTACGGGCCTCACCTCACCCGTCTCCGTGTCCACCTCAACCTCCACGAAGTAGGCCGTGAAATGCGGTGGACAGCTCCCCTGTCTAACGCTGGCAACGGCTGCGATCGTCCCCCAATTCTTATGCCTCGCCATGGAGGCCAACTCACCGATGGTGATCTCACGCCCCTCAACGCCCTCCACATAGATGACGCCTTGTCCACGCTTCTCGTCGGGCCTGATCTTAAGGGCGTGAGGATATGCGTCGAGAACCCGCGCGGCCAGCTCTAAGAGCTTTTTCTTCACCTCCCTCGCCACCTGTAGGGCTGCGGCGCCACCAGCGTATACGCCTCTGGAGGCGTGAGTGCAGACGTCGTAGAGCGTCGTCTGTGTATCAGCCCTCACGATGTTGACGCACTCTAAGGGGACGCCGATCTCCTCTGCGATGATCTTCGCATGAGCCGTCAGGGTTCCCCCTCCACAGTCCATCATGGCCGTGACATAGTCCAGCGTCCCATCCTCATTGACCTTGAGCATCGCCCCCGTATAGTCGACGACGGTTCCTGGAACCGGGGCTCCGGCGCTGGAGGTATGGAAGCCCCTTCCGAAGCCTATGCCCCTTCGATAGCGCCCCCTCTGCTCCCAAGGTTTAGGCCTCTTATCCCATCCTATCAGTTTCGCACCTCGCCTTACAAGCTCCTCAACCCCAGAGCTCTTGATGATGGATTTAACCGTAGGCCCCTGACCCCAGAAGAGGTCGCCCATGCCGACGTGGTTTAGGAGCTTGAATTCCAGGGGGTCGAGGCCCAGCTTCTCGGCCAACTCATCCATCAGGGATTCGACGGCCCATGTGATCTGGGGATTCCCATAGCCCCTCATGGCGCAGCTTGGAACCTTATTCGTATAGACAGCCTTCCCCACATACCTGAGGTTTGGAAGCTTGTAGAGGGAGACCCACCATCCTACGATGCATCCAAGCAGTGGATAGGCCTGAATCTGATGGGCGCCTATGTCGAGGATGGCCTCAAGGCTTCCAGCCGTCAGCCTTCCATCCCTCCTGGCGCCCAGTTTGAGCCTGAAGATCATCTGGTAGGCGCAGTGCTCGTGGAGGTCTTCCTCCCTCGTATAAGCCAACCTAACCGGCTTACGGGCTTTTAGGGCTAGGGCTACAGCTATGGGGACGACGATATTTGTCTGGATGCTGGAGCCGAAGCTTCCGCCGAGGGCGGTCTTCACCACGTTGATCTTCCCAACAGGTATGCCGAATATCTCGTGGATCAACAGCCTCGTATTATGGATCGACTGCGTCGTAGTCCAGATGGTGACGCCGCCTGGCTCAGGTCTGACAACAGCCGTCTTAGGCTCCAATTGACAGTGGTATCGCCGATTGGTTCGATACTCCCGCTCAAGAAGCACATCAGCCTCCTCGAAGCCGCGTTCAACGTCTCCCTGCTCGATCTCCATGGTGCAGGCGATGTTATTTTCAACCTCGAGCTCCTCGCCCATATAACGGATGTGCTCATGTAGAAGCGGCTTCCCAGGCCTCATGGACTCCAGGGGATCGAAGGAGGGTTCTAGGATCTCAAACTCAACCTCTATAGCCTCTAGAGCCCTCTGAGCCAGCTCCTCAGACTCCGCGGCCACCGCCGCTATGGGATCGCCCACATATAGCGGCTTACTGGTTAGAACTCTCCAATCCTTATAGGTGGCCTCCGGAGTGCTGACGAGTCTTGGACAATAGACCACATCTGGGATATCCCTATAGGTGACCACCACGGCGCCAAGCCTCTCAGCCCCTGAGACATCGATGCTCTTCACCCGTGCATGGGGATACGGACTCTTCAGAACCCTGGCGTAGAGCATGTCTGGGAGATATATGTCGGAGGCGTAGATCTCTCTCCCCGTCACCTTCGCTATTCCATCCATCCTTGGAGTGCTACGCCCAATGAAGTGGAAGCCCTGAGTCATCAGATCTTATTGGAGATTCATGGAGATAACGATTCCTACCCACGCTCCAGGAGATGGGGCGCTCTCCGCGCTATGATCGGCCTCAAGGCCTCCAAGGCGTCGCAAAGGGCGTCTAGAAATCTGCTTACATCCTCACCCGTTGTAGCGGCTGAGACGTTGGGATGAGCCCTGAGGTATATACCTCTGTTGATTAGGGCGAGGGATAGGCAGTGTAACAAACCTACATCGCTGGTGGCGGCTGATCGATAGTCCCAGACCTCTTCATGGGTCCACAGGATGTGGAATAGGGAGCCGATGCCGATGACTTGAGCAACTACGCCCTTCTCATCAAGTAGTGCTTTAACCTCCATTCTGATACGGCGCCCCAAATTGTTCAGATACTCGTAGACCTCATGTCTAAGCTCTCTTAGGGTGGCGATACCGGCGGCCATGGAGAGGGGATGAGCGTTGAAGGTCCCTGAGAAGCCGATTCGAGGCTTACCACGTTCGGGGAATGGGGCTTCAGGTATCTCTAAGGGCTTTGACAACGCCTCCTTGAAGGCGTATGCCCCTATGGGTAGGCCGCCTCCGATGATCTTCCCTAGGGTAGTTATGTCAGGCTCCACGCCGTAGAGGCTCTGAGCGCCGCCTGGACTGAGCCGGAAAGTTATGACCTCATCGAAGATGAGGGGGATACCATAATTCTCGGTCACCTCTCTAATCGTCTTAAGGAACTCGGGTCTAGCGGGTATGTCCCTCTGAACCGGCTCCAATATGACGGCGGCCAGATCGGTTCTATGCTCTCGAATAAGTGTCTCAGCGGCCTCGGCATCGTTGAAGGGTAGGATCAAGGTGTTGTCTAATACGCATCTGGGTATACCCTCGCCCTGGAGGATTCCCCTGGGAGACTCCCTTGGCCCAGCCTCCCCAGGGGGCGGGGCGACGCTTACGTCCATGGACTCCCATGAGCCATGATATGCCCCCTCACATTTGGCGATCTTCACACGCCCCGTATAGCTTCTAGAGAGTCTCACCGCCTGCATGATGGCCTCCGTCCCAGAGGGGGCGAAACGTATCTTATCGGCTCCTTTGAGCCTCCTTAGAATCTCCTCTCCCAGCTCGGCCTCCAGCTCTGTTGGAGCTCCTAAAACGGTTCCCAGCTCTAATTGACGCCTTATCGCCTCAACTACGGCGGGATGATTGTGGCCGAGAATCAGGGTGGTGTTGTTGAAGTTTAGGTCTATCCGCTCATTCCCATCGACATCCCAGATTTTGGAGCCCTCACCTCTAACTAGGTATATAGGGAAGGGGGGATAGTATAGAACGTTCCTGGTACATCCGCTTGGTAGAGATCGCCTAGCCCTCTGATGCACCTCCCAGGATCGAGGATTTCTGCGTTTATACTCCTCCAGAAGCTCCTTATAGGGATCCGCCATGGACTTCACTCTCCTATTATCATGGCTTCAACCTTGCGTCTGCGGGGGCGCCTCTCAGCCTCGATCCAGTAGACTCTCTGCCACGTCCCCAATCCAAGTCTGCCACCATGTACTGGGATCACCTTACTTGGCTCAAGGAGCATCGATCTGAGATGGGAGAAGGCGTTTATGGGATGTCTATAATCGCCATCTGAAGGGGTGAGACGCCTCAGAAAGTTCCTTATATCCTCTATTAGGGAGGGTTCATACTCGTTTAGGATTATGACGCCCGTGGCGTGACCAGCGTAAACCAGCATTAAGCCCTCCTTAATACCTGAACGGGAGACGACATCGACGAGCCAGGGGGTTAGGTCTACAACATCGAACTCTCCACGAGTATTGAACTCATACTCCTCAGAGTAGATTCTCATATCATCTCCGCTTATGCGGGATAAGGTTAAAAAGAGCGACGCCTCTACCCTCTAAGGCCCTATGGACTATGAACTGGAGAAGCTGAAGAGGAGGAAGCTCCTGGAGCTCCAACGTAGGATTATGGCAGCCCCTAAAAGAGAGGAGCGCGACTCTAAGGCGGCTTTGAAAAAGCTCTTCGTGGGCAGGGCCTGGGAGGTCTATAGGGCCGCGTGGAGGCAGTATCCTGATATAATGCCTAGAATCGAGGAGGCTCTCCTAGCTGCGATAAGGGATGGACGACTTAGGGACAAGATCGATGGAGAGAGCCTATACTACTTCTTCCATAGGATCGGCCTCCCCGTGAGGCTTAGAACAACGATCAGGATCAAGGAGCACGGAGAGTTGAAGACGCTGCAGGAGAAGCTGAAGGAGATATAGCTACCTCCAGACCTTAATCCCGATCTCGTTGAGATACTGGGCGATAAGCTCTGCTATATCATATTTCTCGAAGGGAATCTTCAACTCCTTCACGAAGATCAGTATCTCCCTGTAAGTTATCTCACGTCCATTCTTCAGATATTTGTCCAGAATTGTCTGAGCCAGCCGTTCGGCTACGCAATATTTCGGGCTCAGACTTCTAAAGTGGAGCCTGAGGGCCTTTGATATCTCCTCGGTGGATGCTCCAACTATAGCCCACACAGTCGGCCTCGGACCACCTCTTGAACGCCTCACCTTGGATACCTTAAGCGCGGGATAGATGACCCCCAATGATCTCAGTTTCTTCAACGCCCTGTATACCGTTGCCTCAGGTATGTGAAGCTCCTTCTGAAGGGTCCAGGCCGTCGCCGCTCCATTTAGACAGAAGTATAGGAAGATTAGGGCGACCGATTGCGAGGAGAAGATATTCTCACTGAATGATAATATTTCTCTAATATGATTGATCTTTTGTCTTAGGTTGGTTCTCTCATTTGGAGATAATAACCTCCTGTAAAAGCCTATTATTTGGTCTAAGTTATTCTCATTTTGCGAGAGTATTTGACAGACATCGCTTTTAGTTGCTTCTTCAAGTATCAAGTTTGATACACCACTTGTTGCAATTATAATTTATCCCGATAAGCTTATAAGCTTCTTTGTTTACATGTTTACAAGTAAACATTTGGGGAGTTTTACTGATGCCACAAAAGACCGTCTCCATACGCGGGCTGGACACGGAGCTATATCATCAGATATTCTCCATGGCCAAACGTAGCGGTAAGAGGGTTGCAGACCTTATGAACATTGCCCTAAAACAATTCCTTGAATCTAACGGTAATGGCAGCGACAGCGTTAGAAAGACCGATCAGGGGGATGAGGACTGCTTCGTATTGAGGAATAATGGTGAAATATTCCTATCGAAGACGGATATCATCGTTCTCCAGAAAAAGGTTGGGACCTTCAAGATAGAGAACAGAGGTCACCTCGTCTTTGAGAAGGATGTCGACGAGGAGGCTCTAAGCTATATTAACGGCCTTATCATCCACTCAGGGGTTGTTGAGGCTCCCCACACGGTATATCCTCATCTCCTCATCAAATCTGAGATTTATGGTAAGCTCTTGAAGTATTGAGATGTATGTCGCCGGCGTTGAGGATGGGAGCTTCCTGAGGGGGCAGGAGCCCAATAGGGTTCCTCTCTGTTGTGCTGTTATGGAGTGCTCTAGGATCCTTCGAGTTCACCTTGTAAACATCGAGATCGATGGTCTAGATGCTACAGATAAGCTGATTAGCGTCGTCGATGGTCCTGTCGATGTCTTCATTCTCGGCGGTGTAACCTTCGCTGGCTTCAATATCATAGATCCCTTTAAACTACATGAGACCTTTAGGGTTCCAGTCATCATCTACGCAGAGAAGTATCCTGATAGTGATGCCATCTTTAAGGCTCTCAGGGAAAACTTCTCGGACTGGAGGCTTCGGTGGGGTGTGATCTCCCGTCTGGGTGACATAGAGCATCTGGTTATACAGGGCTGCCGGGTCTTCTTCGAGGTGATCGGGGCCTCAAAGGATTGGGCTAGGGGTATCCTAGAGGAGGCCGCTCTCATATGTAGGATTCCTGAGCCCCTAAGGGTTGCGGGTCTAATCGCCCGAGGGCTCAGCCACCTGGGGCTTTGAAGTCTATAGTGTAGGTCTGTAGGCTGCTCAGATCCACGATCGTGGCGATGCCAGGTGTCGGCTTTATGTCCAGCCTACGTTGATAGGAGGTCTGGCTTTGCCAGGAGCCCGAGGCTATGAGCGTCACCCCTCTATACTTCCTAATCTGATGGATGTGGACGTGACCCATGTGAAGGATATCCGGAACTCGTTCGATGACCAGTCGATCCTCTCCCTCAGGGGCTATGGGCGTAGTAGCTCCGTATATAGGCGCTAAATGTCTACATCTCAAGAGGAGCTCCATCCCCTTAGCGGGATGCTGGAAGTCGAGGCCGGGCTTAGTGGATAGGACATCATCTAGAGCCTTCCCATGGCAGACTAGAACCTCCACTCCCTCAAGGCTTATATAACTGGGATTGCTGAGGATGTGGACTCGATCATCCCTATGGAGCTCCTTAGCATACTCCTCTGGGATTGGAGGTTGGGGGAGGGCCTTGGCAACCGCATCATGATTTCCAGGTATAATTATGATCTCGATATGTCTAGGTATCTTTGAGAACAACCTTGCAGCAGCCTCATATTGTTCATATACATCCTTTATCTCAAGCTCATTAATCTGATTCGGATAAACCCCTATGCCATCTACAATATCCCCTGCGATAACCAGGTATCTCACCCTAGAAGCTACCTCTCTATGAAAATTGCTGCCAAATCTTCCATTAAGCCATCTAATAAAATCATTAAATACATCCTCTAAAAAATGGGTGCTTCCAATATGGAGATCTGATATAAAGACTGCATAAATCTTCCTATCGGCTTTATTATTAACCTTAGTCGCTATATCTGGCCATATAAAATCCTTAGCTATAAAAAGATCATCTCTTAGCTTTACCACATCCACACAAATAACCTGATCTTTAAGAAGCATCAATCCCTTTCTAAATGTTTCATCATCTGCAGTCATTATGGTTATTGATCCCTCATCATCCTCTAAATCAAGATATAATCTTCTCCCTCTAACAATCAAATCCCCAACCATACCAATAATCTTAAACCTAGTTTTCATAGGCAGTTTAGAGATTCCCCTTGTCTTAACAACTCTATTTAAATCCCCCCTTTTCCTAAATAACTTAGATATTTTATTATATCTACTTTTAAAATATTGTAAAAACCCTTCAACATCAATTAATGGCTTGGGATGTAAGCTATATATTATTTCAGTTTTAATTCCCTCAGAAATCTTCCTAGGTTTAACCTCCACCTTCGTCGCTTTTTCCTTCTCAAGGAATTTATAAAGAAAACTTCGATCAATATAATAAACATTTTCTCTTTGAGCCTTCAGAATAATCGAATCAATGAGCTTGCTCAATCTATCAATATCTATGGTTTTTATATATTCGAAACCATCTCTTGTAAGTATCAACCCAGATTCGGTTATTTTTTTAATTATTTTATTGATGTTCTCCATTGGTTGTTTTAAAATGGGTTTATGGAATTTATTAATTTTTGCCTCCCCTTTAAACTAATTTTATACTAAACATTAAGGGCCTTGGTCTCTTTTGCCTTCCTCTTTATAATCTCCTTAACTTCTTTTCTCAAATAATATCTGTATGGAATGGAACTTGTGTTTCTATCTATAAATCCTTTATCATATAATTTTTTAAGCATTCTAGCTGTATGTTCTCTTGTCTTATTTATTCTCTTCCTGATCTCTGGAACAGTTCCCTCCTCCAATTCATCTAAAATCATTAAAATCTTCAACTCTGTAGCATTTAATCCATCTAAGACCGCTTTATCATCTATTGGTATTGGGGCCTCAATTTTAACAGGTTTTCGTTCAATTCTTCCTTTAACTTCAATTAACATTCTCTCAATTTCATTCATTCTTTTAAATATCTTTTGAACATCTTGATTTGTTGTTTCAGAAGTTTCAAGAGCTCTTTCGCTTTTAATTAGTGCTTCATTTATATCTGATTTCAGCTTCATAACTGCGCTCTCTATGTTTTTCAGCTTCAGATAAATGTTTCTTGCTATTCCAATAGTTATATTTTTAATAAGGTCTTCTTTAGATTCATACTCTTTCTTTATTTCTCTTATCTTTTTATAGTATATCATTGCAGCTGACAGAGTTATTGTCAAAAAGGCTATATTGAGAATGGTTATCGGGTTCAAAGTTTTCGTTTTATAATTTCTTTAGTGAGTTAATAGCGTTTACGCCTTAATTAAGTTGCAACTACAACTATCAATGATGTTTAAATATGTTTCCCCAAATCTTTCTGGGATGTCTCCCCCTCCGGAGCTGGTAGAAGCGGTCATCAATATCAAGGGGCGCGTTCAGGGCGTAGGCTTCAGGCCCTTCATCTATCGTAAAGCTGTGAAGTTTAATCTCAAGGGCTATGTAGCAAACCTGGGCGATGCAGGCGTTGAGGTGATAGTTGAGGGGGAGAGATCCACCATAGAGCGTTTCATTCAAGAGGTGGAGCGAGACGCCCCAGAGGTCTCGGAGATTAGGGATGTCGATGTCTCCTATTGCTCCTATAAGGGGCGGTTTAGAGAGTTCAAGATCGATAGGAGTAGAGCAGTTGAGGGACATCTCTCGGGGATTTTTCCTCCTGACATAGGTATCTGCGATGCATGTATTCAAGATATGGAGAACCCTTCCAGTAGGTGGTATAACTATCCCTTCACAGCCTGCGCCTGGTGCGGCCCTAGGTTTACGGCTATTAAGGCCCTTCCCTATGACCGTGAGCGAACCCACATGGCTGATTTCCCCATGTGCAAACTCTGCGAGCGGGATTATCATGATCCCATGAATCGACGCTTCGACGCCCAGGGGATAACCTGCCCCTATTGCGGCCCCAAAATGACCCTCTACGACGCCGATGGAAAACCTATGGAGGTTAATGACGTCTTCAAAGCCGTATCGAAGCTCCTCTTAGAGGGCTTCATAATCGCCGTCAAGGGGATCGGCGGAATCCACTTGGCCGCATTAGCCACCGATGATGAAGTTGTGATGGAGCTCAGAAAGCGTAAAAATCGTCCATATCAGCCCTTCGCACTTATGTCGCCGAGCCTAGAGGCTGTAAGGCGCTTTGCGGTGGTTACCCTAGAGGAGGAAGCTGTCCTGAAGTCTTGGAGGAAACCGATAGTTCTACTACAGAAGCGGGGGAATGTCATCTCAGATTTGGTAGCTCCGGGGCTCTCCAGAGTTGGAGTGATGCTCCCCTATACGGGCATCCACTTAATGCTTTTCAAACATCTTGATGAGCCAGCTCTCATAATGACGAGCGGTAATCGATCAGGTCTACCCATGTGCATAACAAATGAGGCTGCCCTGAAGGAGCTCCACGGCATCGCCGATTATTTCCTACTCCATAATAGAGAGATCGTCACTAGATGCGATGACTCCGTTCTAAGAGTCATAAGAGGTAAAACGGTCTTCCTACGCCGTTCAAGAGGCTATGTTCCAGACCCAATAAAAATGCCCTTTAAAGATGGAGTGGCCATCGCCCTTGGTGCAGAGCTCCGAAATACAGCTGCCGTAACCATTGATGGAAGATGTTTTCCAACTCAATATCTAGGAGATGTAACGACCCTCGAAGTTTTAGACTACGAGAGGGATGCCATCCATCACTTCCTGAAGCTATTAAACGTCACACGTGACCCCGATGTGATTGGCTGTGACCTCCATCCCCAATACATGACATCACAGCTGGCTGAGGAGATGTCACGTGATTTCAACGCCCAGATTGTGAGGTCACAGCATCATCACGCTCACGTAGTCTCCGCAGCGGCTGAGAATGGATTACTCCCCGATGAACCCTTCATAGGTATAGCACTAGACGGAGTCGGATATGGCTTAGATGGGGCGATCTGGGGTGGAGAGATTCTTTTAGCGGACTATTTAACCTTTGAAAGGAAGGGTCACCTAGAATATCTCCCTATGCCTGGAGGCGATCTATGCACACTCTATCCCCTGAGAATGCTGATCGCAGCTCTCAGCAAGACGGCCTCAGAGGATGAGATACGTGATATCACAGAGAATCACATATTGAAGGGGCTTCCCCACGGTGAATCGGAATTCCAATTGATTCTCAAACACTCAAAATCACCCGATGTAACGTTAACCTCCAGCTCTGGCCGGTTCTTAGACTCGATAGCAGTGCTCTGCGGTTTATGCTATCGGAGAACCTATGAAGGTGAACCCGCGATGAGATTGGAGGCCGCCGCTACGAAGGGCGATCCACATAAGATCAAGATTCCAATAGAGATTTCAGAGGAAACTGACGTTTATATCCTTAAAACCTCCAATATTCTCCTTGAGTTATCTGAGAAATTAAAGGAATATGGTATATTTAATGTGGCCGCCTTTGGACAACGCTATCTGGCGGAGGGAATCGCAGAAATCGCTTCTAGGGTAGCGGAGGAGGAAGGGGTGAAGAAGATCACGTTGTCTGGTGGGGTGTTCGCAAATGGGTTCATAACCGAATACATTGTGGATTATCTCTCTCAGAGAGGGTTGAATGTCCTGAGGCATGGCTTTGTTCCCCCAGGTGACGGTGGCATCGCTCTAGGTCAGTCCGTGATCGCTCTGGCAAACGTGATATAACGTGATATCACATTATAGTGATTGAATTAAGGCGTCGATCCTAGTCTTAATTTCATGCTCAACCCGTCTCAAGATAATTTTAGTTCTCTCAGATTCTTCAACATCCCTCAGATATTCTCTTAAGCGTTCAAAGAGTTGTTGATAGTCCTCGAAGAATGAGCTATCAAGGATTCCGAGATAGTTAATGAGTAGAATCGTGTATATTGCCCTTCTAACCCTTTCCCTAGCTTGGTTCAGAGTTCTTATGAAAGCTCCCCGACTCACGGGTTTACTCCTCATTTTTCTCTTTTCCTCATAACTGAGGATTTTTTCCTGGTTCATTCTTCCTATAACGTCTATTAGCATGGTTTCAAATTGAATCGGTGTTAAATTGCTTGATTTAAGGAGAAGGTGGATTATTGGGTCTCTAAGAACTCTGAAAATCGAGTTTTTGACCCCCTTCACCCCCTCATAATCAAGATCCCTCAAGACGCCCTCCTCATGAATACAGTTCTGTATTCAACATCAATAAGAATGTTTTAACCTCTTTGCTTTCAATAAGGTTATAAATTTTAGCTTTAAATAGAGGGAGATTTAACCTTGAAAGGTAGTATGTTATCGTTGAAATCCCTGAGAATAGATCCCATCAAGGTTGAACGAAAAATCGTGAATTTCATAGACGAGGAGGTAGAAAAGGCTGGCTTAAGAGGCGGAGTTGTAGCTGTAAGTGGTGGCGTCGACTCCTCGACTACGCTGACATTAGCGGTGAGCGCTCTAGGCCCCGAGAATGTGAGAGCTGTGACCATGCCTGAGAAGGGTGTGACCTCCATGCGTGATGTCCGTGATGTGATGGATCTCACAGAGCGTCTAGGCGTCACATGTGACGTTGTGGAAATCACGCCTCTCGTCGATGTGATGCGTGATATCCTTCCCCTCTACGATCCCGAGAATCTCATCCCCTTTGGGAATGTGAAAGCGCGGCTTAGGATGGCAATCGTATATCACTTCGCTAATTCATTGAACATGATGGTGATCGGTAGCACCAACAAAACTGAGTGGCTATTGGGATACTTTACTAAATATGGGGACGGAGGCGTCGATCTTATGCCCATTGCAGACCTATACAAGACTCAGGTAAGGCAGCTGGCAAGATATCTTGGGCTTCCGGAGGATATTGTGATGAAGACGCCTACGGCTGGCCTCTGGCCGGGTCAAACGGATGAAGGTGAGCTTGGCATGAGCTATGAGACCCTGGACCTCATCCTCTATGGTTGGGAGCGTGGTATGAAGGTCGAGGAGATCGCCAGTGATCTTAGTCTCTCCCCTTCACATGTAGAGGGAGTCTTAAAGAGAGTTGAGCGGAATGAACATAAGAGGCGTCTTCCATTAATCTTAAAGTTGAGCTGAGGAGTAGCAGAGGCTGTCGAGTGTGTTGAGAGATGGGTCGGAGGCGTAGGAAGGTCGTAAAGATCGTGAAGAAGAAGTTACCCGTCTTCTTCCTTTGCCCTAGATGTGGGAAGAACGCAGTGAGGGTTACGATGAATAAGAAGCTGGGGAAGGTCAACGTAGTCTGCGGATTCTGTAACCTCTCAGCCTCCTTTGAGATGTCTCCGCCCATGGCTCCCGTTGACGCCTACTGCCTCTTCGTTGATAATTACTATGGGATGGAAAGACATGAGGAAGTGGCGGCGAGGACGCGTTGAAGATTACCTCCTTAACAGGATCGAGGAAGAGGGCACCATCCATCTAACTCTCCTCGATCCTGAGAGGGTTGAGATGGATTTCTCGGAGGTGGCGAGAGAGGCTGAGAAGGGTGGAACTGCTGCGATCATGGTTGGCGGCTCAACCCTCGCCTCCCAGAGTGATCTAGATGAGGTTGTAAAGGCCATAAAGGCGGCTGTGGAAGTCCCGGTCATACTCTTCCCAAACAATATATCAGGCGTAAGCAGATATGCAGACGCCATCTGGTTTATGTCGCTGCTCAACTCCTCTAACACCTATTATCTCATCGATGTCCAAGCCCTAACGGCCAGAATCGTGAAGCAATATGGAATCGAACCGATTCCAATGGGCTATATCATCGTTGGAGATGGTGGCGCCGCCGGATACATAGGGCAGGCGAGGCCGATACCTTATGATCATCCAGAGATCGCCGTAGGCTACAGCCTGGCGGGGGAGCTCCTGGGAATGCATTTCATCTATCTTGAAGCTGGTTCAGGGGCGAAGAGGCCTGTTCCACCGGAGATGGTTAAGATGGTGAAGCGATATCTATCTATTCCACTCATCGTCGGTGGAGGTATCCGCGACGGGGACTCCGCCCGAAGGATAGCGAAATCTGGAGCCGATATCATTGTAACAGGAACCCTGGTTGAGGAAACGGAGATGGTGAGAGAGCGTATAGCTGAGATAGTCTCCCGGATATCGCAATAGATGACCGATAGGAAAATGAGGGTGAGGAGAGCACTCTATACGGGGAGGATCCAATAGCTTGTTGAAGCTCTCCAAGGAGTACGAGGCCTACTACTCAAGGCTTAGAGAAGCGCTTGAACATCTCTATGAGATAGCTGGGAAGGCGCGGGCGAAAGGCCTAGACCCCGTCACCAGGCCAGAGTCTGAGTTGACGGAGGATATGGCTGAGAGGGTTGAGAAGCTTGTTGGTCCACCAGGTATCGCCAAGAGGATCAGAGAGCTTGAGTCGATGGATCGCTATGAGATGGCTTTCAAGATCGCTGAGGAGATCATCTATGGACGCTTCGGAAGCTTAGATCAGGAACAAGCGGCGGAGCAGGCCATCAGAACCGCGCTGGCCATCGTCACCGAAGGTGTCACCATCGCACCGATCCAGGGGATTCCCGAGATAAGGATCAAGCGTAACAGGGATGGAAGCCGGTATCTGGCCGTCTATTTTGCAGGGCCCATAAGGCCGGCTGGAGGGACCGCTCAGGCATTGACCCTAGTAATCGCCGACTTCGTGCGAAGACGCCTCGGTCTAGATCGATATAAGCCGTCGGAGGAAGCTGTGAAGCGTTTCGTCGAGGAGGTTCGCCTCTATGAGCGTAGGGTTCGACGCTTTCAATATCATGTCTCCGACGAGGACCTGGAGTTCGCAATGCGCAATCTTCCAGTGGAGGCGACGGGGGTAGCCACAGACCCCTACGAGGTTTCCACCTTTAGGGATGTCTCGGGTATAGAGACCAATCGAGTTAGGGGTGGAGCCCTCATCGTCGTTGTCGACGGGGTGGTTGGCAGAGCTAGAAAGCTGATGGGTATCTGTGAACGTCTCCACCTCGATGGATGGGAGTGGCTTGGGGGGTTGAAGGTCGCCTCAGCTAGGGAGTCTTCAGCCAGCTTTATGGAGGAGATCATCGTCGGTAGACCCGTCTTCTCCTTTCCCAACACCCCTGGAGGATTTAGGCTGAGATATGGACGGGCAAGAAACACTGGGCTCGCCGCTGTGGGTATACATCCCGCCTCGATGATCCTCCTCAACAAGTTTCTAACCACAGGCGTCCAGCTGCGAATGGATTTCCCGGGTAAGTCAGCCGTAGTCACCCCCGTCGACTCTATAGAGCCGCCAGTCGTCAAGTTAAGGGACGGCTCCGTTGTGAGAGTTGAGACCGAGGAGGAAGCTGAAAGGCTGCTGAAGAGCGTTGAGAGCATCCTATTCCTCGGCGACATCCTCGTTGCGATTGGCGATCTCATCCAAAACAATAAGGAGCTCCTACCAGTCGGCTACGACGAGAATCAGTGGCTCCTAGACTTGGAGAGGATAGTCCACGACCTAGGCCTTGAGGCTCTAAGCCATCGATGCGGCCTACCCCCCGAACGGCTGGAGGAGTTCTTGAGGTCTAAGGCCTATGCCCCTACACCTAGGGAGGCCCTAGCCCTAGCGGAGGCAGGTGTCCCTCTCCATCCCAGATATACCTATATGTGGTCCGAGGTCTCCGTTGAGGAGCTTCTTCAGCTCAGAGAAGGCTTAATGACTAAATGGCCTGACGCCCCTCCCTATGAGGTTGAGCTGAACGACTTTGAGAAGAGTCTCCTAGAGAGACTCTTAGTACCCCATATCATATCTGAACGGGGTTACCGCTTCACGGAGGCCGCCCCGATACTGGAGCGCTGTCTAGCCCTCCGCAGCCCTGAGCTTAAACCGGAGGCTGGCGGCTCCTTAGAGCTGGTCAGGATGCTTTCAGGGCTTGATGTGAGGGAGAAGAGCGGCATCTATCTAGGCGCCAGGATGGGGCGGCCGGAGAAGGCTAAGGAGCGTAAGCTCTCCCCTTATGTTCACGGTCTCTTCCCGATAGGTGAGGCTGGAGGCCCCCAGAGAGACCTACTGAAGGCTGAAAGAGGTAAACCCGTTGAGATAGAAGTCATAGATCGTCTCTGTCCCGTCTGTGGTGAAAGGGTCTTCGGCGCTATCTGCCCTGAATGTGGGGTGGAAACCCAAATTCGATGGAGCTGTCCTCGATGTGGTAGGAGCCTCAGAGCTGATGAGATCTGTCCAAAATGCAATGTGCATGCAGTTCCCTATAAGACGATGAGGATGGATGTAGCTCAACTCGTTGATAGGGCCCTGAAGCGCATCGGGGGTGGGAGGCCGCCGAGGATTAAGGGCGTAAAGAGGCTGATGAACGCCCATCGTCAACCCGAGCCGTTAGAAAAGGTGATCCTAAGGGCTCGATATGATCTCTCTGTCTTCAGGGATGGAACCATCCGCTTCGACATCACTGACACCCCTCTAACCCATTTCAAGCCGATAGAGATCGGCACCTCCATCGAGAGATTGAGGAAGCTTGGATACACCCACGACATCGATGGCAGGCCCCTTGATTCCCCCTACCAGCTGTTGGAGTTAAAGGCTCAAGATGTTATTCTCCCTGAGGAGTGCGGCGACTACTTGGTGAAGGTCTCTAAGTTCATCGATGATCTCCTCACAAAGGTGTATGGCTTAGAGCCCTACTATAGGGCTGAGAGTAGGGACGACCTGATCGGGCATCTAATACTCGGATTGGCGCCGCATACCTCGGCCGCCGTCCTGGGGAGGATCATCGGTTACACAAAGACGAGGGTTTGCTATGCGCATCCACTGTGGCATGCAGCTAAGCGTAGGAACTGCGACGGCGATGAGGACGCCGTAATGCTGGCCCTAGATCCCCTGCTGAACTTCTCCAGAGAGTATCTCCCAGAGCAGATTGGAGGCCTGATGGATGCACCTCTATTCATAATATCCACCATCAATCCCAGCGAGGTGGATAAGGAGGCTCACAACGTCGATGTCATGCCACGTTATCCGCCGGAGCTCTATAGGCTGGCGGAGAAGAGGGCTCCTCCAGGTCTCTATGAGCCTCTGATAGAGACTATAGGGCGAAGATTGGGAACTGAATCTCAGGTGGAGGGATTCAGATTCACGGAGGACTGCTCAAACATCAATCACGCATCGCATCATGGAGCCTATACAAGTCTGGAGGCGATGATCGACAAGTTGGAAAGTCAGCTTGAATTAGCCGAGAAGATTAGAGCTGTCGACGTTAAAGTTGTGGCTGAGGGGGTTCTCACAAGCCACTTTCTCAAAGACATCATCGGAAACCTAAGAGCTTATACTAGCCAGAAGTTTAGATGCGTGAAGTGTAACATGAAGTTTAGAAGGCCTCCGCTTAAGGGCATCTGCACCCGTTGTGGAGGCCCACTGACACTTACGGTTCATAAGGGCGGAATAGAGAAGTATATCGAGCCAGCCAGGAAACTGGTAGAGCGCTATGGTCTCGACGACTATTATGCCCAGAGGATTAAGTTGATCCTCGACGAGGTCTCCCTTCTCTTCTCCAAGGTCTCCGGCGAAGGTGAAGAGAAGCCCTCCAAGAAGCAGGTGGATCTGATGGAATTCTTGAGGTAGATATCACAACCTTTATATCCCCCGTGAACCCTCTTCAGCTCAAAACGAGCAGAGGTATAAGCTTGGCAGCATATGAGGAGGAGGAGCAGGCCCCCGTTAAGATCGGGGATCTAAACCGATACTCGAGGCGCATCTACACCATCGTTAAGGTTGTGTCGATAACCGAACCGCGTGAGGTCTCATCGAGGATCGACCGCTCGACCCATAGGGTGGCGGAGGCCCTAGTCGGTGATGAGACCGGCAGCATCTACCTCACCCTATGGGACGAGGCCATCGACCAGGTGGAGGTGGGGCAGACGCTGAGCATAAGGAACGCCTACATCAATCTCTTCAGAGGCTCCATGCGTCTAGCCCTTGGACGCTTCGGGAGCTTTGAGGTGATGGAGGAGTCTCCAATAGGGGAGGTTAATCTCGACAACAACCTCTCCTCGAAGCGTTTCGAGTATTGGAGGAGCTCCGATCGAGGCGGGGGAAGCCCTAGGGATAGGCGGAGTAGGAGAGGCCGTAGGCGCTATTAGCCTCTCAGCCTCTCCCTTTTTACATAAACCCTTTTTAATCCCTATAGGAGAGTCTAGTTGGGATGGGTCGTAGGCGTCGAGAGTCCGGCGTCATGCCTGCGGCGAGCGCGGGTCTAATCAGATTCTTCCAGGAGGAGGCTCACGGACTTAAGGTCAGCCCCGAGATGGTGGTGGCTGTGGCTGTGGCTCTCATAGTTGCTGTCGTGATGGCTCACTCCCTACTTCCACACTTTCTCTAGGAAGGGGAGGAGTTTTTAAAGAGGGCTGATCTCTCCTTTGATCTCAAGTTGAGTCTAAGGAGAGGGTTGGCGGCGTGGGCTGGTAGGAGAGCCTCTGACAGGATCCTGAGATATTATCGATATCTCTTCACATTCCCCTCTATGGGGGTCATGCTTTTAGTCATCGTCCTAGCTCCAACCCTCTCCATGGTGGGCTCCTTCTCCATACTCCATGGTCTCGGCGGTCTACCCTACGCCTTCTCCGCATCCTTCCTCGGGATCGTGGCTCCCCTCCTAGCCTCAGATCTCCTTGCGATGTTCCTCATGAGGGGTGATCCCTTTCTCACCCCTAGGAGACTTGCGATAGTTTCCTATTCCTCATCCCTCCTCTATCCCTCTCTTCTACTCGTAACCCTCGTATCTCATCTAACGGGAAGATTGGATCTCCCGGTTAGGATTCTCCTACTTTTAATCGCCTTCTCCTCCTCGCTGAGATGTCTAGTATTCCTCTCCCTTCCCCCCTCTCCTCTCAGGGGGGTTCCATCGATCCTCCTGCAGCCTATCGCCTCGCTACTAATCATCCATCGAATCTTGCATCTAGCCCATCTCCCCCTACTCTATGCCTTTATCTCCATAGCGATCCCGATGATCGCCGTAGCCTTAGTGGTTTTCATCATCGATAGGGGAGGTAGGAGGGCGCTGCGGCTTCTTAGGGCCTTCGCTCTAGCCTGGGCAGAAGGCATCAGGGAGCCCCTGGAGGCGGAGATGGATAGAATTGGAGAGACCGCCACGCTCCATGTCGACGTCCTATACTTCCTAGAGGATCATCACCCAAAGGCTGTTCTCGTCACCCCCTATATCCATCCAGGCCCCTTCAGGGAGATTGGGAGCAGCGTTCTACCACGGTTGATCTCCGAAGCCTTCCAGCGGAGATATGGCTGTTTAGCCCTCATCTCGCACGGCATCTCAACGCATGATAGAGATCTAACTAGGAGGGAGGAGGTGGAGCGGGCCGTTGAGGTTCTTGTATCACATCCCCCACCGGCTGAGCATACAGCAACCATAACACCTCCCGTGAGAGTGGTTTACCATGAAGCCTCAGCCCTCTGCCAGCTCTTCGGCGATGCAGCTCTCATAATCCTCACCCTCTCACCTAAGAGCTTCGATGATCTGCCGGATGAGCTGAGAGAACGCATTGAGGAGGAGGCCTCTAGGAGGGGGTTAAAAGCCGTCATCGTCGACGCCCATAACAGCCTTGAAGAGTGTGATGAGCTCACGGATGAGGATCTGGAGAACCTATATACCGCCGCCGTGGAAGCGATGGATAAAGCTCTAAAGACTGAGCGTTATCTCTTCACCTTCGGCGCCTACAGAATCATTCCAGATGAGTGGAGCTTGGAGGATGGGATAGGGCCCTGCGGCATCTCATCTCTTGTCCTACAGTTAGAAGATGGGAAGACCTATGCCTATATCTTCCTTGATGGAAACAATCTCAAGTCTGGTCTAAGAGAGAGGATACTCGCCGCCATCAAGGAGCTGGATATCGTGGAGGGGGAGGTGATGACGAGTGACACACATCTGGTCAACGCCTTAGGATTGACGCCGAGGGGATACTACACCATAGGGGAGCAGATAGAGGAAGCCAGTCTCATAAAATATGTTATCGAGACATGTCGAGGAGCCCTAGCCGAGATGAAATCTGGAAGGGTGGCGCATAATAAGGTGACGTTGCGGGATATGAGAATTCTCGGAGTTAGAGGTTTAGAGACTTTCGCCGACATCCTTGAGCATTCATTTTCCCTCTTCAGAAAGGCGAGTATCGCCCTCATTCCTCCCTCGCTTCTGCTCTCCCTCCTTCTCCTCCTTCTCATATAGCGAGCCCTCTAATGCCTATGGATTTAAGGCCTTCAAGTCGTTGAAAAAGGATTTAAGATGCTCTCTTTCTATTATAGAGAACCGCGGGGAGGTGTGGAGGATGTCTGGGGTTGTTGAGGAGATGGGTGACACTGTTATCGTTGGTAGTAAGCCTATAATGAACTACATTGTGGCCTGTATAACCCTCTTCAATGCTGGGAGGTCTCAGATTAAAGTTAGGGCTAGGGGGAAGAATATAAGTAAAGCAGTTAATGTGGTGGAGATGCTGCGTAGAGTCTTCTTCAAGGATCTTGAGATCGAGAATATCGAGATCGGCACCGACGTATTAAAGGATGAAGCTGGAAATGAGAGAAGCATATCGACGATAAGTATAACCCTCCACCATGGTAAGGAAGCTGAGGAGTAGAGATATCGACAAAAATAGAGTTAAACGGAGAGGGTTCTAAAGGCCTCCTCTAAGATCTCCATGGCGACATCGATCTCCTCGGTTTTAACGTTCAGCGGTGGAATCACTCTGATGGCGGACTTACCGCAGGGCAGTAGGATCAGCCCCTTCTTGAAGGCCTCCATGGCGATCTCATTTCTAAGCTCCGTGTGAGGCTCCTTTGTCCCCCGATCCTTGACGATGTCTATGGCTCTAAAGAGGCCTATCCCCCTAGCGTCGCCTATGACCTCATGCTTCTCCCTCAACTCCTCCAATCTCTTGCCGAGGTATTCACCAATCCTCGCGGCGTTCTCCACCAGCTTCTCCCTCTCTATCACCTCCAGAACGGCTAAGGCTGCCGCGCAGGCGACGGGGTTGCCTCCGAAGGTGGTGGCGTGGGCGCCTTCGACGCCGAAGTCGAGCTCCGCCCTGAAGATTGTAGCTCCGATAGGTATGCCCCCTCCCAGGGCCTTGGCAACGGCTATCACATCGGGCTCAACGCCGAAATGTTCGATGCCCCACATCTTACCTGTTCGACCCATACCTGTCTGAATTTCATCGTCGACGAGGAGGATTCCATGTTCATCGCAGAGCTTCTTAAGCTCCTTAAAGAAGTTCTTAGGTGGAACCACATAGCCTCCTTCACCCTGTATCGGCTCGAAGAAGACTCCCGCCACCTCCGACGGCGGCAGGAACCGCTCTAGGACGTAGTGCTCCAGGTAGTTGATGACAGCCTTAGTCAACTCCTCAGGCTCCTCATAGCCATCGATATTCCATGGATTCCTGTAGGGGTCTGGATAGGGTATGTGAACCACCCCGGGCATCGTGGGGAAGAATCGATCTTTGTGGACGATCTTGCTGGCCGTTAGGCTGAGGGCACCCATGGTTCTCCCATGGAAGGCCCCTATGAAACCTATAAACATCCGTCTCCCCGTGCTCCACCTCAGGATCTTTATCGCTGCCTCTATGGCCTCAGCCCCGCTGTTACCGAAGTAGACCTTCTTACCCCAATCGCCGGGGGTGATCTCCCTGAGCTTCTCACCAAGCTTGAGCATCGGCTCATAGTAGAAATCGGTTCCGGCAAAGTGGGTGTAGAGCTCCGCCTGACGCTTGATGGCCTCAACCACAGCCGGATGACTGTGGCCGAGGTTTAGGACGCTAACCCCAACGGCGAAGTCATAATAGATATTTCCATCGACATCCTCGACGATCACTCCCTTAGCCCTCTTCACCACCAATGGAAGCCATTGAGTTGTTGTGGCAAGGGTGCTGTGGCTCTTCCCAACGATCTCCCTGGCCTTTGGACCGGGAGGTGTCACCTTTATCTCAGGTTTCGCAATCTCAGAAGACATCAGTGAAGAGGGGTTCTAGAGTCCTATAAGATTTGCCATATTCGAAACAGAGGTCCCTCAATAAAGTCGCATCTACGTCTCCCCTTCATTCAGCTTAGCGATCCGGGTGAACATACCCGATGAGATCTCCACTTCATCTCTGAAGGGAGGTCTGACATGGCAGTTTTCTATTCGAATCAACATGCCCGGCTTTAATCTCTCAGCCTCCTTCGCCAGCTCCTTCCACAGGGAGACCCTCGCCCTACCGGTTTCATCCTCTATGTGGAAGCTTGCCACCTTCACTCGTCCTCGAGCAGTCTCAACCTCTCTAACCTCCGGCTCGTCGACGACTATTCCCTCAACGGTGACGTTCTCCATCCCCTCCCGAAGTTCCCCTATCTCCCATACCTCCCTTGAAAGTGGAGGAGGCTCAACCCCCTCAGGGTTTACCTCAACCCGCCCTCGTGATCCAAGGCTTAGACTCATTGGACCTGGGCCGCCTCTGATGTAGCCGTCATGGACGGCGAGGATATCCCCCTCCTCTATCTCCCCTAGGAGCTCCACCTCATCATCCCAGAGGTTCATTCTAACCCTCCCAGTCTCATCCTCCAACAGCAGTGAGACCACTCGACCCCTAGAGCCGTCGCTCCGCTGGAACTCTCTGATATCGCCGATCTCCACAACCCTAGCGACTATGTCCACGCCCCTCATCCCAGGCTTGAGGTCTCCCAGCTTTATCCAGCGATCCACCTTGACATCCCGCTCCAGAATCTGTACATCGCTGTCGCCTCCGAGGTGGACCTCGAGGGAGCCATCGATCCTACGTCTCACTCGCCCTCTAACAACTCCTATTCTGGTTCCCTCCTCGATCCCACTGAGCCTATCAACCCAGTCGTCCCAGAGGACGAGGGTGATGCGTCCACCTCCACCGGCGAGGGTAACCCTCGCCACCTTCCCCTCGTTTCCATTGTCCCTTATGAAGACGGAAGGGGGCGTTCGATCTATGATGACGCCCATTAGATTTGTGAGGCCCACCCGCTTAACCTCTCCAGGTTGTTTGAAGAATCTCTCCAACGGCGGGTATTCCCCCTCCACCGCGTCTAGGGGTTCTAGATAGACTCTGCCTCTCTTACCGACGTTTAGCTCCACCTCCCCGAAGCGTTCACGGGTATAGCCGTGTAGAATCCTTATGATCTTTCCCGGCTTAACGCCGCTCCTCTCCAGCTGTTCGGCTTGTTCATCCCAGAAGACGGTGGAGACGACGCCGGTGGAATCTCCGAGCAGAATCCTCAAAACTTTTCCCTCGCTTCCATCACTTCGCCTAAAGCTTCTGGAGGGGTAGATGTGGATCACCCGCCCGGTCACCGAGACGTCGCTGAGCCCGGTGGTCAGGCTTCCGATGCGCATCTTCGCTTCTATAGGCTCGCCAGCTCCCTCAATGCCTAGGGCTGAGGCGACGAGATGGGCGGCGGCTTCCCTCGTTAATAATCCAGCCGCCCTAGCCCTCTCCTCATCTATAAGCCTATCCACTGCCTCCCTGGTAAGCTCAGGTCTAAGGGCTAAAATTTTCCTGATGATCTCCTCGACGCTCTCCTCGGAGTCTTTCACTCCCCTCCCCTCGATAGGTAGAGGTGGATGAAGCCCAGGATCAACGCCAATACGGCGATGATTATGATGATGTCGTAGAGGACGTCGAAGAAGGCCCTTAAGGTCATCCCCATAGAGATAGGGGTGGGCGATTTAAAGTCTAGCCCTCCAAAGCCTGGCTCCGCCACTCGGCCATTAAATCATCATAGAACTCATCTCCCTCATAGACCTCCTCGAAACGCTCAAGGGTCTCAGCCAATCGCTGGGCGATGAGATGATAGCATAGAGCCGCCTCGCCGTCGACAACCCTGTAATAGAAGTCATCGCAGCTGCAGTAGGCCGCCTCGGGTAGAAGCAGATACTCCTTCTCCTTACCCACGGCAATCCACATGGTCCTCTCCGAAGGCTGGAAAACGTAGCGCTTGATACGCCCCTCCTCCACCAATCTCCAGGCTCTGTCGAAGCGCTCCCCGAAGGCCTCTCTCAGCTTTTCCACCGCCTCCTCATCCAGCTTTCCCTCCCTCTTCGCCTCGTCGCAGATATCTTCTAGAAGTTTCAGCTCCTCTCGCCCGTTCATCGCATCTAATGAGGCTTCTAAGCATTTCACCCTTTTTTCCAAGGAGGTTTAAATCGAGGGTTTGGAGAGACTTAAAGGGTTGAAGATCAGGCTGCTCTCCCCCCACCCAGCCCTGCTATTAGAGGCATCAGACCGGATTCTGATGGCTTCAGACCTCCATATAGGATTGGAGCATGAGCTGAGTAAGATGGGGATCAGCCTCCCGAATCAGGCTGAACGAATTCTAGGCAGCCTCCTCTCCCTAGTGGAGGAGCATAGGCCCAACCGGGTTGTGCTTCTGGGCGACATAAAGCACGCCGTCCCCATAACCTCCTTCCAAGAACGGCGTGAAATCCCCAGGTTCTTCTCCCGACTCCTCGAAGAGGTGGAGGCCGTCGATGTCGTGAGGGGGAACCACGACGCAAATCTGCAGCAGATCCTCCCCGAAGGCGTCGCCATCCACCCCTCGAGGGGTTTCCTACTTGAGGAAGACGGCTGTAGGGTGGCCCTCCTCCACGGCCACGCCTGGCCCTATCCGAGGCTGCTGACGGCGGACCTCCTCCTCATGGGCCACAACCACCCGACGGTTCTGCTGAGAACTCCCAGCGGCGTAAGACTCTCACAGCGAGTATGGGTTAAAGGCCGCTGCGATGGCTCGAAGCTGGCTGAGGCATACCTAAACCAGAGGGGCGTTAAGACCCCAGAGAATCCTCGAGAAGTCTTCAAGGAGCGCCTAGGCTTCGAGATAGGAGACCCCGAGATGATCCTGTTCCCAGCCTTCAACGATCTCTTAGGCGGACTACCCATAAATGCTGAGTCTCCTAAAAGCCTCCTTGGGCCGCTGCTGAGAACCGGGGCCGTCGATGTGGAGAACTTCGAGGTCTACCTACTGGATGGAACCTATCTAGGAAAGGTGAGTTTCCTAAGGGAACTCGCTTAGCCCCAGGTGAGGAGACCCTATAGATTTTATATCATATCAGGAGGGAGTCCCCCTATCCCAACTATAGAGATCCATAGCGCTTCTCAGAACCTCGTAGCAGAGGTGGCAGCGGTTCACATATCCCTCCGGATCAGGTCTAAAGCCGGTTTTCTCCGCGATTCCCCATGGGCCAACTTCCCTCAGCCATTTGAGGAGTTCCACCTCTAAGGCTTCTTCTAATAACTCCATCAAACTTTTCTCAGCTAAGGAGCCTATGGAGGCCTGAGGTAGAAGACCGGCAGCGGAGCAGCAGGGAAGCAGTCTCCCCTCCGGGGAGATGGAGATATCTCTCAAAACCACTTTACAGGGGCCTTCCACCGGGCCGCTGCCTATAGGCCATTCCTCACGGGGTATCCTGGCTCCTCTGCCGATGGGTATGAAGCCCGACTCTATGGCAATGGCGTAGAGGGCTTTCCCCCTCGGCTTTGGACCTAGAACCTTTATCCCATCTCCGCCGAGGCGTCTGATGATCTCATCGAGCCTCAGCCTGCTGCCTCGACCATAAACTGATTGGATGACGATCTTTAACCCCAGGCTCTTAGCGGCCTCATAGCAGTTCCTCACCCTCTCGAAGGGGATGAAACGTTGATGGAAGTCGTCGACGCTGATATTAATTACATCTAAACCAGCCTCCACGAGCTCCCTAAGCCTATCCTCGGCCTTCTCTCTGGATGTGGCCCAGTAGCAGTTGGTTACACATTCGGTCTTCAAGCCCAGCTCTGAGGCGTGGTGTATGATGCGGAGCATCTTATCGTAAAGGAGGAAGGGCTCGCCGCCCGTTATGCTGATCCATTCCATCTGGGGCAGCTCAGCCGCCTCGTCAACGTATCTCAGGGCATCCTCAGGTCTCATCAACCTCTTTTTATCCGGCCCTGAGCTGAGCCAGCAGTGGGGGCAGGTGATGTTGCAGCGCTCCGTGAGGATGAGGCCAACTCTGAAGGTGTCGATGTTCATCTTGAAAAAGATGGTTAGGGGAGGTCGAGCTGCTTCAGGGTCTCCCTTATCAGCGTGTTAGCCTGGTAGAAGCCGTCTTCAACGTAGTTTCTCTGCCTCATCAGCTTCGTCCTCAATAGATGGAACTCAGGCGAATAGGGCAGCGTCATCTCAGCCAGCTTTATGACATCATATATCCTCTGGAAGGGGACTCTGCCGAAATATTCCATCGACATCTGCTCCGTCTTCTCCGCGTTTGAATGCGCCACGGGATTGATATGCCTTGAGACCCACATGAGGCAGCGGTTTAGGAGTTCCACCTCTTCTTCGGGGAGTCCCTTCTCCACCAGCCTCTTGGCTGCCTCTTCGAGTTTTCCAGCCAGCTCCTTGAACTCCTCAGCACGCTTTATGACTGGGTCGATGTCGAAGTAGGGCTTCACCTTCTCAGCCTTCTGCTGCATCTCTCTCAGAATCCTGACCATCTCCTCTGCGTAGGGGACGAAGTTCAGCGGTAGTATGGGGCAGTTGGTCATCCTCCAGATGAAGTTGAGGTTTACCTTCACATCCATCGCCAGGATGTCGACGTCGCCATGCTCCATCGTCGCATAGGGGGTATGCCACCACCATCCTCCGCCGGAGTAGTTTACGAAGGGGTCGTAGAGGTCCTTAGGCCTGGCGGAGACGACGATGGTCTGCGGCAGTCCGGTTCCCCAGAAGCTGCTGTCCCCCGCCCTCGTCGGCCATCGACGCTGCTCCACCTCGACTCCTTTCACAGCCTTGATGCTCTCCTTTGAGACCTCCTCCAGCTCCCCTATCCCGACAGCCCTGTAGGTGGTGGCCCCCTCAGCCCCCGGGGAGTCGACATTGAGACAGCCTATGCATCGATATCTTAGGTCGAACCAGAAGTTGTCATTATACCAAGTTGAACCCGCATATCGACCGATCTCATGCCCGGTCCAGAAGGCGAAGCGGACGCTCCGCCGTAGATGTTTCCTATACTTGTTGAGTATCCTCGCCAGCTCCAGCATCGCCGTTACGCCTGAGGCGTTGTCGGTGACGCCTGGGGAGAAGGGAGGTGTATCTACGTGACCGTGAACCAATAGGAATCGCTCGGGGTCTTTGACGCCTTTGATCTCGGCCGTGAGGATCGGCAGCTTCCTCCAGCCGGTCTCGACGATGGATACTATGTGAACCCTCATCCCCCCATCCTTTGCCAACGTCTTCAGCAGCTCTCCATCTCTGTTTGAGACGTGGACTATCGCCGGTATGGTCTGAATCTCATCGATGTTGTCCGGCGTGGGGTTTCCGGAGACGGAGAAGTCAGCCCTCTGATGGCAGACCGTCGGCATGTAGCTGTCCTGCTCGATGACTATTAGGCCCTTAACCCCCATACGCTGAAGCTTCAACAGCAATCCGTCTCTAAGCCCCATCCATTCCCCGGCTACACGCTGCTCCGCTAAGACGATCTTATCCCGGCAGTCAACCTTCCCAATCTCCTCCGGAGAGATGTAGACGACATCGCCCTCTATACCCTCAGGGCCTGTGGAGCCAACCTGACGATAGGGGGTGCATTGAACCTCCATCTCCACCGGAGATAGAACTCTCAGCCTGGCATACTTCGGCTCGCTGACATAGCCATAGAACCAGTAGAGCTGGGGCTCAAGGCCATAATCCTCCATTCGCTCCTTGATGAGCCCTATGGCCTTCCTCTCCTGGGGGCTCCCCGAGGGTATCGGCGTAAACTCCATGAAGCGCCTCCAATTTCGTAGCATTTCCTCCTTGGAGACCTCCCCAAGCATCTCATCGAGAATCCGTTTATCCTCCTCGCTGAGCCAGATCATCCTGCATCAAAGCGAGAGGGGCTTCAATCCCTATAACCCTTATCATCGTCGATGTTTGATCTGACAGCCATCGTCGGATCTGCTCCCTGTCTCACAGCGTGG
>Ga0190363_1000093_pt1 | contig 48354 bp, 86 predicted proteins | sample 48721867_MG_FD_161272 | JGI IMG/M metagenome (GOLD analysis project Ga0190363, IMG submission 161272) | Hydrothermal vent microbial mat bacterial communities from Southern Trench, Guaymas Basin, Mexico - 4872-18-6-7_MG | ecosystem: Environmental > Aquatic > Marine > Hydrothermal vents >...
GTAAATATTAACGGCAAAGAAATAGAAATGGTATTAAAAGAACAAGCAATAAATAAATGGCTATGTGATTACGAAGTAGTGGTAGATGAAAAAATAGAACTAAATGCAGAAGAATTTGAGCAATTGAAGAAAGAAAAAGAAAAGTTTGTTGCAGAAGTTAATCAAATACTTAACTTAAAAAAATAATTCTAATTTTTTCTTTTTTTTATTTTTTAATTATATGAGGTGAAAAAATGATATTGCTAAGAATGGATAGATTAGGGGAGAAAAATTTGTCAGTAATAGGACTTTACACAGAGGAAATGTTTTATGTAGTTACGGCTTACGACAAAATAGAACAACTTATAGAAATAATCAGAGAAGTAATAGAAAAGGATTTAGACCAAGAAATAAGCGTCTACGGGTTAAGAAACATTGTAGTAGCGTTTCACGAGGGAATAATACCTAAAGAAAAAGTTGAAGATAGATTATATTCAGAGTTTGGCTGGCTTGGTTTGTAATTTTTTATTTTTTTTATTTTTTGAAATCTGTTGTTTTTGTGAATAGTATATAGAGGTGGTTATATGAAAATAACGAAAAAAACTTTAGAAAATGTAAATAAAATTCTTAATTTTGTGGATATGACTTATATTAGTGATATGAAAATTGATGAATTTTTTATTCCTGCCATTAATGAAGAATTAGAAAAATTAAAAAAACTTGGGAATACTTGGAGAACAGCAACATTTAATAATTTTGGGGAGAAAAAAATTGTTGAGAATATACAGAACATATTAGAACCGATAATGCAGTAATTAGATGTAAAATATGCGGACACGGAAAATGGTATTGATTTTAGTATTTTGTTTTTGTTGTTTTACTATACTATATATGAGAGGTGAGTAAAGATGTGTATATTTTGTGATAGTTGGGACGGAAGTTTAGAAAATTTAACTATTTGTGTAGAGTGTTTAAGAAATAAAGAAAAGGTAAAGGTGTGGCATAGAGCAATTATATGCAAAACAGATATTTTTAGAGGCAAAGAAAAATATAAAGAAGAATACAGAAAACTTATGAAAAAACTTGGTATAGATTATGAAAATTAAAAAAATAAAGATAAACGGAAAAAGTGTAGAGGAGTTAAATAATACAGAAGAAATAAAACAGAGAATTAGAGATTTGGAAAATCTCGTGCAGAAAGATTTGGATACTATTACCAAATTAAGATTTAAAAAAATACTAAATGCTCTAAAGAAAAAGTTATATATACTTGAGAATAGAAATCTATATATACTTTTTTGTTTAATATGATTATGGCTGATTTGAAGATTAAAGATATTAAGAAAGAATTGGGGGATAATGTAGGCATTATGAGATTTGGAGATGAAATTATTGTCGTTAAGGATGCTGATTTTTCAAATAAACATTTCGATATGGAAGATGTTGTTGAAGAAAGGTGAAAAATGAGAGCAGAAATTGAATGCGGAATTTGTAAAAAAGTTTTTGAGTGCGAAGCGGATAAATCTCCTGATGAATGTGCAGAAAAAAACGATATGGTTATTTTGAGTTTTAAAGATTTGAGATATTTAGGGGGTTATTCCGAACAGATTTATGTTTGTAGAGAATGCTTCAATAAATTTATTTTTGGTTTGTTTTTTCCTGACCAAAAAAGTTTATCTACCATAGAAAATATAGTAATTAACTATTTCAAAAATTTAGATTGGCAAGAGCAAGATGAGTTATTGAGAAAAATCAACGAGGTTTTGGTTAATAAAATATTTTGAGTATGAAAAAGATGTTATTAAATGCTTTGAGCGTAATACTTACAAAAGAAAATTATAAGAAAATAAAAGATTTAAATAAAAATGAATTAAAAAAAATAGTAAGATTGTATCATAAACATTATACAAATAACTATGTAGAAAAGGGTTATGTTAGTGAATTTTATTTAGGAATGATTGAATTACTGAATAAAAAAATAGAATTGCATAAAAAAGCAATTGAAAAATTAGAGAAAATAAGAGATTACTATGCAACGCAAGTGTAAGATGAGTTTAAAATTGCAAAAGCAAAAAATAATTGAAAAGTTGAAAAAATATGATAGTAGTGTAGATTGGGAACAGACAATAGATTGGGACGCTGAATTAGATAGCAGTTTACATTTCAACGAGAATTTAAATAAAATTTGTGAGAAGTTAGGCATAAATCCTGATTTGTTTGATATTGACAAAGGAGAGATTGAGCATTATGAAAATCAAGAGTTGCAGAGAGAACAAAAACATTATGATAGGTTGTTTAAAAAAGAGTTAAAGAAAATTGTTAAAGAAACTCCTAATATTGATAGGTTTTATTCTAAATTGTATGGGTATTTAAATACATTACTGAAATCAAAAGCAAATGGTTTAATTATAACGGGTGAAACAGGGTTAGGAAAATCCTACCAAATTAGAAAATTTTTGGAGAAAAATAATGTTGATTACGAAATTCTCACAACATTTTCAAGCCCTTTAGAACTATATCAGCAATTATATGACAACAAAGATAAACAAGTTATAGTTTTGGACGATGTTATAAAGATATTGGACAACGATATAAGTAAAGGAATATTATTAAGTGCCTTATGGGGTATAGGAAATAAAAGGTTTGTTGAATACAAAACTACTTCTCACAAATTAAAAGTGCCTAATAAATTTGAAATTAAAGCAAAAATTATATTGATTTGCAACGAATTACCAAGCAAAATGGAAAATGTTTTATCAAGAGTTTTATATTATGATTTAAGTTTTAGTTATCAAGAAAAAATAAAATTGATATATGAAATTTGCAAGGTAGAAGGAATACCTATTGAGATAGCAGATTTTATTAGAGATAATACCAACGAAGCAACAAAACCTGAATTTTTAAATTTGAGAACTCCTATCAAATTTTTCCAAATTTACAAAACAAATGATAATTGGAAAGAATTGTGTTTAGAGCAATTAAAATTTGATAAAGATTTGGCATTAGTAAGAGAGTTAATGTTTAAGGATATGCCTGAAAGAGCGAAGGTGCAGGAATTTATGGAGAAAACGGGAAAATCAAGAAGAACCTATTTCTATTACAAGAAAAAAATTAGTGCAAATTTGGTGCAAAATGGTGCAAATGATTAATAATATTGTTAAATTGGCTGATATTTTTAAAATTTTAAGATTGTTGGGTGCAAAAATGCAAATGGGTAGAAAATATGAAAACAAATAAACTATCAAGATTTGAGATAATTGAAAAAAATGTAAAAATATATGATGTAGATGACAGATTGATTTGCGAAACAAGGTTGGAAGATTTAATAAAATCCTTTATAACCATTCTCAATTTGCTTAATGATATAGGAGAAAATATTAAAGATGCTGAAAAGCATTTCGCAGAAGTATCTAAAACAATTGAAAAAAGTAAAAAATATATTGATTATTTGTTAAACAATATATATAGTGGAGAATAGAAATCTATATATACTTTTTTGTGTTAGTATATATATGGACAAGATGAAATGTGTTGTTTGCGGTAGGGAAAAAAGATTTGGCGGAGAAGGTAGAGTTATTGATGGCAGTTGGGCTGATGACATTAACATAGATTACAAATATTTTGGTAAATGGGTTTGTTGTTATAATTGTTATTCTAAACTATTGAAAAAGGAAAAATGATGAAAAGCATCTGGAATGGGAATATAGAAATTGGTTTAATTAATATTCCTGTTTCTCTTTATACGGCTCAAAAACAAAACAATATCTCTTTTTCTTTGAGGTGTAATGAATGCTTCTCTCCAATTACATACAAAAAAGTATGCTCTAAATGTGGCAAAGAATTTAAAAACGATAATGAGATTTTGAGATGTTTAGATATCGGTGATAAGGAGTATAGATTTACAAAAGAGCAATTAAATAATCTGAAAAATGCTGTTAATGATAGAAAGATTAAAGTTTTATCTGTTGTTAATTTAGATGATATTGATGAAATTTATTATGAAAAATCGTATTATTTACTTCCTTCTAAAAAGAAAGTTGGAAAAAATAAAATATATGAGAATTTGAAGGGCTTTGTGCTGTTGAGAAATGTTTTATCTCTCACAAATAAAGGTTTATTGTGTAAATATGTTTTTAGAGATAGTGAAAAGTTGTGTTTGATTAAGAGTTATAAAGGTGCTTTGTTATTGGTTAATTTATATTATCAAGAAGCAATAAATGATTTGGAGATAGAGGAATTTAAAGAGGAGATTAAGAAAGAGGAAGAAGAATTGATGAAAATTTTATTAGAGAAGTTGGAAAACAGAATTAATATTTCAGAAATTGAAAATGAATACAATAAGAGGATTTTTGAAGTTATTGAAAATGGTGTTGAAAATATTGTTGAAAAAATGAAAAGTGTTGATGAGGTTAGTTTTGAAGAAGCATTAAGGAAATCTTTGGAAACTATTGAAAAAAAGGAAAAGGTTAAAGTATGAGAATAGATGAAAAACTATTGGGTAAAAGAATTTTATATAGAAGATTATTTTCTACAATAGAAGAAGGTGTCGTAGAGGAAATCAGCCCTAACGGTGAGTATGTAAAGATAAATGGCGAATGGTATATAGTAAATGAAATAGTTGTGTTAGATGTATTAAGAAGTAAAAATAAATTGGTAAGTCCTAACGAAAAATATAAAGTATGATAGGAATAGATGATGTTGAGGAATTAATAAAAACTATTAAATTGGTATATACAAATGGTTCAGAAAAAACAAAAAAATATATAAAAGATTGGATAGATGGTATAGTTATTGATAAATCTACCGAAAGAGATACTTATAAATATGAAATATATTTAAGTTGTAAGTTTGATGAAGATAAAATAGTTAAGATATTTGATGATTATGATGATAGTGAAATAGATATAGAAGATTTGTATGAAGATGAACTAAATATGTTATATACTTATTTGTGCGATTTAATAGACAAATTAAAAATTAGAGAAGAAGGGTGTGGAAAATGCAAATATTATTTACATATCAGAACTCCCTCTGGAAGTATGGGTATATGCAACAATCCAAAATGTCCTCATTACGGCTATATAGGAAAATATGGTTGTTGGGTAAAATTTTGTGATATGATGGAATTGGAAGAAAATAACAATATAGATAAAGAATTAAAAAATGAAAGAAAAATTACCGAGTGATTGGGGGGTATATAGAATTAAAAATCAGTGTCCAAATTGCTTTAGTGAGAATGTGCAAGTAGAAGTAACAGAAGGTATAGTAATAAAATGCAATAAGTGTGGATATGGATTAAAACCTACATTTTCAAAGTTGAAATATGAAAAAGAGTAAAATAAGTGAGAACACAATAATAATGAATTTATCGGAATTGAAAAAATTTTTGAAAAATAAAATATTGTTTAAAGTAGGCGGAGATAATATATATAAAATGAGTAAAAGAGAATTTTATTCAGGATTGACTACAATATTTATGAGTTATACCATATTTGCATTACCTAAAAAATATAAATTAAAACCTCTCGGCAAAGATTATAAAGGTAAAACAATATATAATCCCTTTATAGGAAATAAATTTTTTGCTGATATTAGGGGCTGTTGGAAAATATCTTACAATTTTAGTAACAAATTATTTTATTTAACTAAAACTTGGAAAAAAATATGAAATCTCTATTAGATTTTTGCGATGGGTTTAACAAAGAAGAATTGGAGTTAGATTTATATATTCCTTATGAATTTTCAAAAATTAGCAAAGCAATTAAATTAAAAAGAAAGGTAAGGATAGAAAGAAATGTTGTTGAATGGAAAAGTAAAAAACTGAAAGAAAAGCATAAAATAGTATATGATGTTGTTATTATTGATTATTTTGATGATAACTATTTTTTAAATATACAATCATTTGATAAACTCCAAGAAGCAAAAGAGTTTGTAGAATGGTTGAAATTTTTAGGAGAAAAAAATAAGGAAAATTTATGGTTTGATGAGCATAGATATTTTTGGAAATTTAGGATTGATAATGGATATTTTGAATTGTTGGAAAAGGTAATATGAAAGAGCCTACGAGAGAAGATTTAGATTATGTGCATAAACTTATTTTAGAAGTTGAGAAAAAAGGTTTGGTAGAAGATGAGATATTAGATGAGTGCATAGAATTGCTAAATCATTTTTCATTTTTTCATATTCTTTGCGGTATTTGTCCTCATTCTTCAGATAAATCTAAATGTTATAAAATAAAATGGTTTTGGAAACTTAAAGATAAGTTGGAAAGTTTATTAAATATCAAAAAATGATTGGATTTAAGTTGTGCAAGAACGGGAAATTAAGTGATATTGATAGCAATTATATTTTAGAGTTTAAATTTGATGGTGTTAGGTGTATGTTAATTAAAAAAGGTGAGGAAATTAACCTAATTAATAGAGAGCAAAACAATATCACGAAATATTTTCCTGAAATTGTAAATGAAGCAAAAAGGTTAAAAGATGGTATGTATGATGGTGAAATAATTTGCGGAAACTATGAAGATGGAAAGAGGGTTTGGAAGAATTGCGGTGATTTTCATAAAATACAAAAAAGATTTGTTGAAGATAAAAGAAAAATTAATTTATTAAGTAAAACAATACCTTCTAAATTTATCATATTTGATTATATTTGCGATAAACCTTTATTAGAAAGGAAAAAGATTATTGAACAAATTATACCATTAAAAGAATTGGCAACTTATAAGTATATATATGTTTCTCCTTATTTTTATTATTATAAATTAGATGATTTATGGAAAACTATAAAACAATTAAATTTGGAAGGTTTGGTAGCAAAAAGAAAAGATAGTTATTATAATGATTTGAGGAACGATGAATGGATAAAAGTGAAGAATAGAAAGGAAATGGTTATTGAATTTGATAAGTATGAGAAACACGAGGCAGGAGTTTTATTGATTAAAGGTGATTTGAGAGTTAATTTAAATGGTAAGGAAAGTAAGAAAGCAATAGAGTTAATTGAGAAGCAAGGTTTTGTAAGGTGTGAAGTTGAGTATTTAGATAAAGAGGAAAGTGGATTATTGAGGCAAGGGGTTGTTAAGAGGGTTTTGTGATATTTTGTTTTTAAACTTTAATATTCTACTTCCTCTTTTATTCCTTTGCAACTTAATTCTCTATAACCATTTATCTCTTTAATTTTACAACTTTTGAGAATTCCAGCAATATGAAACTTATTTTCTATTGTTCTAAAATTACCTACAACATTTTCGAGAGTTATTTTATCAACCAAACCTATATCTCTCAATTGGAATTCAGGAAATCCTCTTATTTTAGGCTTTACCAATTTTACCCAAAACTTATTTGCCATTTTTTCAAATTCTAACCCATAATAAGTTTCACCTAATTCTTCTACTTCCATAATATTAGTATTTAATATTTAAATATATTATTCCTCTTTAATTTTTGTAATTTGCCATAAATGTGTTACTCCAGCATTCGACATTACAGATTTAATGAAATTCATTAACTCCTCATCGCTATTAAATTCTATACACCCACCTCTCCGAAATTGCATATCATCTTCGTTAAAATCAAATCTAATTACTAACCACTTTCCCATCTGTTACAAATTATATATTAATTCTGCTCTTTCTTTAAATTTTCTTTCAAGTTCATCTCTTAAAAATTTACAGTGTTTTTCTGGATTTTCACTAATACAACTACACATACTTTCAAGAATTCTAAGCCTACAAATATCATCTGTTAAATCCATTATTTCTGCTAATGCACTAACATCAATTTTTTCTTCTTTTTTTTCAACCATAATTTTTATTATTTTTAATACTTAAATACTTAATGCTTTAAAATACTTTTTTGGTATTTTTGTAAGTTTAGATATACCAAATATCTCCAATCCGACAATCTCGTTATTCTTATCTAAATCCACGACAAAATCTTCTAAATCTACACTGTGAGAAACTTCCTTGTTCTTCTTCACAATATAGAATATATCGTGCTTTTCATCGTAATCAATTATGTAGCCCATAAATTTTTTTAATTTATAATTTAAATCTACCTAACAATTTCTATCTTAAAACCTCGCTCATAGATGGCATATAGCCTTTTTTGATAAATTTGAAATTCTTTTTCCGTCATAAGTATAATATGTTCTGGTTCTTTTTTTTGCGAATGCATCAATCTACCAAATCTTTGAGACTCTTGCATTCTACTCCCGTATAAAAATGCAACTTCTATTACCCTCTCGATATCTTCCACCGAAATTCCTTCATCTCCTGCTCTCGAAACAACCACAATATCGCTATCTTTTATTATTCTTATCCTATCTTTAGTTTCCCCGTAAACAAAAGGTATTCCAAATCTTTTAGAAATTTGTTTGCCTAAGTTTATTGCATCACAAAAAATTATAGTTTTAACTGGGATTTTTAATAATTCTTCCAACCTTTTCATTTTTTCGTGGTAGTCCCTAACAATATACAATCTAAATTTAGGAATCGTAACAATCTTTTCTTTGATGAGTTCTTCCCAATTCAAACCGATAGGAAATCCTGTAAGAGCAAATATATAGTTTTCCCTTTCATCTTCCCTGAAAGGAGAACCAGACAAACCAATCCTATATTTTGCTTTGAGAGTTGATAGTTTAACATAACTATTTGCCGGTAAATGATGAACTTCATCAAAAATAACAAGAGAATATTCGTTATCTTTTACTTTGTCATAGCCAAGATACGTAACAATATCTACATTCCATTTATCATTTGGTAAATACTCGTCTATCCTTTTTTCCCACTGTTCTTTCAGAGTTAAAGTAGGGACAACTACAAGTTTTTTACCTTTAATCCTTCCAAGAGCATAAAGCCCAAATATACTTTTCCCAGCCCCAAAACTCCAAAAAACACCCAAAGCACCTGTCTTTAGAAAAGTATCCCAAGCCTTTTTTTGATAATCTCTTAACTTTATTTTATCAAAATCCCTCAAATCTTCTTTTTCTACCGGCATAGGAACAAATGGTAAGCATCCGTCCTCTATAAGTTTTGCTATTAAAAGGAACTCGTATCCTTTCTTAATTTTAATTCTATCTTTGCCTTCCTTCCTATACAAAAATCTTTTATATCTTTCCCACGCAACTTCTTGTAATTTAGAGCCTGTATGCAAATAACCGTCAATTACTTTAAAAGGTGGAGACTCTGGAATTTTAATCTTTTCTTTTATGGTCTTTGGCAAATCATAAATCCACTGAACATATTTGTTAATAACAAAAATATTGTAAGATGCTGTTTGATGCTCGAGCCATCCTATTTGCATAGGTATAAACTTAGGAACTATAACATAATATTCTTCTTTCTTCCTGGGAATTAAAACATAAGGTTCTTTCAAAAAATCTTTGAGAGCATCTTTATCTATTTCAAAAGTTTTAAGTTCTTCCATCTTCTCCTCAAAATCTCTAACCAACCTCTCCCTTTCTTCTTGAATTTTCTCTATATATTCATCTAACTTTCTAAGACTCTCTTCAAAAGATTTCCTAACTTCTTCAATTATTCCCATTGTCTTTTATTTTGCAAGTTTTATTATAAAAAGTTTTATCACAATACGGTATTTTTGCTTTATGATAATCAGATGCTTTAATTTCAAAATTCCCTACATCTACAAGATAAAACTTGCCATATTTGTCTATAATTACATCTGATTTAGTAATGCCTCTTGGTATAACACCACGCATCTCTATTTCTTTACGAATATGCTCTAACTCCTTGTCTGTTGGATTTCTACCCTCTATATATTTTTGTATAATAATGTTTCTTTTGTTATCATAACAAGTAGGTGGTGTAATATCTCTTAAAAAATTAAACAGTTTCGCATCTCTCTCTACTTTGAACTCAAATCCTCGTCTTGGTATTTTTACTACACATCCATTTATCTTCTTTATATTATACTCTAACATACTCTTTGCATTTTGGAACATCTACAAATCCTAACCTATGCAAATCATCTAACATTTTACAAGTTTTTTCACGAATATATGAAGGGTCTGGTATTTTTCTGCAAGATAATTCTCTTAAAATATCCATATTTTCTTCTAAAAGCATACCTAATGTCCTATTATTCATTTTCTTTGGCAATTTTTCTAAATACTTATCTTGAAGTTTGCATATTTTTTTAAGTATTTTTCTATCGTATTCATCCAATTCTTCGTGAGTTAGCCATTCCATAATTATATTAATTCTTCAAGTAATCTATCAAATTTTTCAACAGGATTTTCAGTAAAATTCGCTTCAACAGACAAGATATTTTCTTCCATATTTACGTGAGGTCTGCATTTCTGAACACATTTATTATCTTCTTTTTCACAGCAATAATCCAACCACAACTCCTTAAATCTATCTACCTTTCCTCTTATCGTGGTTTCTATTCCGTTTTCAGTTACTTTTACGCTACTTGTATAGTAAGCAACAGGAATTTGTTTTTTAATTTTTGGATGCCGAAAATCTATTACGCAACTTTTTTTATCAAACTCTTTATTTTCTATAATATATCCTCTATCCTCAATTTTTTTAATAATGTGTCTGCAAACTATCGGTATATTTGCAATTACCATAATTTTAAAAACTTTTTCAAAAAGGCAAACCTTTCTTTTCGTCTTTCAACCACAAATCCGTAATTATCTAAAATATAACCAGCAATTTCTTTTTTCTTCTTTACACTTTTTGCTCTAACTAATCTCTCCAAATCTTTTGTTAGTTCTTCCAATCCATCCAAATTTTTCACCATAATTTCTTTCTTCTATAGTAATATTTCCATCTTTTATCCTTTGCTTTTTCTATCGCTCTCAACAGGTTTTGGTCTCTTTTGGTTAGATAATATCTCATAATCAAAAATATTTTTTCAAAAATTCTCTTATCTTATACTTTTTAATTTCTTCTTCTGTTGCTTTCCATAACTCTGGCGGCATCAAAGGTGTTTTCTCTTTTGTCACATACCGAACGCCTAATTGATTTAATCTGCTCATTACTGTTTCCCTTCTAACCTTTCTCCAACCACCGTATTTCTTTCTTATATACTTTAAGTAACTGTCCAAATCCAATACTGGCGGTTCTGTTGGTTTCCATACTTCCTCTAAAATATTGGCGCAATTCTTAACAGTATCTCTCCAAACAAAATAGTTTCGGTTGAATGTTTTTCTATCGGATGTAATTGCTCTTATTATTGCATCATTATACTTCTCAAAAACTCTGCTACATACAACTTTATCATCTATTTTTACGCATCTTTTATTTAGTATTTCAATTTTCGTCGTCATCTTTCAATTACTCCCCTTTGCGGTGGTGGATGTTATGAATATGGATTAGGAACAGAGGTTGGCAGGTATCAATGCTCACCGCAAAGGTTTGGAGTTCCATAATAATTAGTTTTTTTAATATTAATACTCACTTACTTTTCTCTGTCCTCTTTCTTCTTTCGGTTTTCTTCCGCTCCTTTTTTTCTTTCCTACAAAACGAGTTATCGGCTCACCGATAGCATCTAAAATTCTGTCCGCAATATCTGTTTCCGTCCCTATGCTCCAGTCCAAACCAGCATCTCCACTTCCCTCTGCTGTTGTTTCCGCTGGCTCTCGGTCGTAATCTATTACCCTAAACTCTACAATCCCTGTAGGCGTCTCTGTTTTTTTCACCTGTCCTCCTTCTGGTTTTTCAACACCATCTTCCCATAATTTTGAACTATATCCTACTTTCTCAACAAGCTCGAATACTGCCCTCCTTATACCCCTAATTATCACATTCTCTGCTCCAGTTCTTTCTTCAATCTCTTTTTGTTCTTCCCACCAAGATATCGGAACATCACCCTCAAACTCTATCTCCAAATTTCTTCTTGCTCCAACATAAGGTGCTAAAACATATATAAGATGGTAATAACCGACTTTCCTTGCTGGTCTTTCCAATCGCTTGATAAACCATTCTGGAGCATCCGCATAATCCTCTTTCGCAATATACCCCTTTCTCAATATCTCTTCACCTTTCGGAGTTATTACATAGTAAATGTGCGGTGGATATCCACGATATTCAATTCTTACAGCACCCAACCAATACAAATTATCGAATAGCGAATAAATTGCTCCTTCGCTTCTTGCTGGAGCAAATTCTTTCCTATACAACTCTCTCAATTCTACGCTGGTCAAATCTCGGTGTTTTGAAACAAAATTCAAAGCGTGAAACAATAATTTTAATCTTTCTTCTGGTTCTAACTCACTAAAATTTTTTGCACCCAAAAACCATTCCCTTATAGGCATTATCTAACCCAATAGTATTCTCCAACCTTGTTTTTCTTAACAAAATACATACCTCTCTGATGTGCTTGGTCTCGTGTTTGTAAATGCGAAAATATTACCAAAATATAATCGCCGTCTTCAAACGGACACGGATTTATTTTGTAGTTAAAAGTTTTGTCTTTCTCAGAAGCACTTTTACACAATTTAATTATTTTTTCTTTATCCTTCTCCTTAAACACAACAAAGCACTTAATCATAATACAATATGAACAACCATTTAGATTTGTTCCGATAAGGATTTCTAATTATTTTGTAAGTCCAGCCGTATTTTTGCTTAGCAATTTGACCTATCTCGTGAAAAATATCTATTAATTTATCGCTATCAAATTCGACAATTTCCCATTCTAATTCTCTATCTTTATATTTTTCCTCACATTCTTTCGCCAATTCTTCCAAATTATCTTTTGTTAAATTTTTAGGCATTTCGAAAGGTTTTTCATATTTTCCGTTTTTATAATCAAAGCAAATATCTACTCCAGAATAAACGCCCATAAAATATTTTTTGAGTGAATACCTGATGCGATGGGGGTCGTCTAAAAGCACGGCTCTAAAAATTATGTTATCTATCAAAGGTATCGGTTTATTCAGAAATATTTTTAAGTGAAATCCTCTTCCGCTTGGAGACCAAAATGTTTTTATTTCTTTTATATTGTCTTTCAGTATTTCTTTTGCATTTAAATAAGCATAAAACAGTCTGTAGAAATTTAAATCATCTATATCAACCGTGATGTAATCAATCTCTGGTTGCATAATATATCAAAAGCACGGTAAACAAAGCCAACACAATTTCTAAAGTCCATAAACCTATATGGAATGCTTTTATCCAATCAGTAAACAAAAATCCGTTCGTAACTCCGCATAAATTTGCGTCTTCTCCTAATTGCATCGCCAAATTTAAACATCCCATAACATCGTTTATCAACCACAAACCACCTTCACCAATGAAGAATAAGATAAATATTAATCCAATCTTAGTTAATCTGTGCATAAATATATATTTTTTTAGAAGTATTTATAGATTTATATGGTCGGTTGTATAATTGAACCAAATCACTTTTCCCACAAGGCTATCGGCAAGAAGTATTGTGGCTCAAAATTGCCGAATTTGTCTAAAATTCCTCTTTCTTTAATCCATCTCGGACTTGCTCTATATATCTCCTGTGTTCCGTCTTCTCTGTTGTATATTATTACAACTTCTTTAATCTCGTGCTTTATGAGATACTCAATCAATTTCGCATTTATGCCGAAGCCTACATATTTTCTTACGAAATGATATTTGTTTCGGAAAGTAACAAATTTGTCGCCAAATATTTTTCCGATAACCCTCCTCCCGTAAAAAAAGGTATTGTTCTTTTTATATAATCCTGCCATAGGACTACTTATCAGATTTAACGGGTATGTAATACTGACATTTTCCAGTCCACAGCTCATCTACCCATCCAGGGCAAGAGCCATCATATAGTCTTTTGCAGGTATAACAAAGAAGATTTCTCATAATTGCTCTTTTATTGTGCTTATCGAATTCGCAATAATCTGTCCTTTATTTGTTAATTTATATACTCTTTCTTTTCTGTTAAAAGTTTTTACCTCCTCAACAAAACCCATATCTCTAAACTGTTTTATATATTTGTGTAGTTGAGCATAAGTTATGTTAACTTCTTTTGCGAGTTCGGTTATGTTGGCTATTTTCAATTTTCCTAATTTATATAAAACATCCGCTGTTTTATAGAAGAGCTTCATAATTATATAAATAGAAATATAAATAAAAAAATATACTATTCGATTATTTCAATCCCCAATAGTTTTTCCAATTCTTGTTTTCTAATCTTTTTTCTCTCCTTCTTCCATTTCTCTATCTCCGCCAACCTGTCTAAATCCTTCAGTGTTTCGTCAATTTCTTCAACAGCGGGGCACAAATACACATACTTATCTCCTAATTCTCCAATCTTTTTGCAGGCTTTTTCTACCATAATTATTAGCAAACTTTATATATAAATATGGAAATAGAAACTGAAATAAAAGAATTGAAAGAAAAAATAGCGGAATTGGAGGAAATGGTTAACGAGTTATATGAGAAAGTAAAAGCATTAGAATTAAAAGTTTTGTAATTCAACTTCGCAAATCGGCAAGTGATTGTTTTTTTCTTCAGCAAAATTTATTAATCCCCATCTTATCTTGCCAAAACTATCTTTAAACGCATTTCCGACAACAGGCTTATCCATAAACAAACAAGGAGTTACATCTCCATTTATTTTTATCGAGCAATGCAACCAACCCGCTGGACAATAATAACCTCTCCTAATAAATTTCTCTCTCCAATAATTATCAAAATTGAAATAAAATGGGTGGTCTATGTAAGCAGATATATCGTATTTTGCATTTATTTTTTTTAGATATTCTTGCAATTCTATAATTTGAGATAAGGTCGGTATTTTCATAGCGGAATATTTGTTGAGAGGTTTTATAATTACACCAACCCAATCTCTGTTCAATTCTACGCAAACTTCTATTAATTTTTTTATATCTTCAATATTGTCTTGTTTTATTGTTGTTCTCATAAATGAATTTTCAAGATTCTCGAGAGTTTTTATTTGTTTTTTAAAGCAACCCTTTACATTTCTGAATTCATCTTCCTTTTTTCCGTAATGGTCTATACTTACTTGAACTTCGTCTGCCTTTTCCAACACATCATATTTTGTTGTTAGTCCGTTGGTTATTATGCCTACACTCCACTCTTTTGATTTCGCTAAAGTTATAAACTTGTTTAATTGAGGATGTAAAGTTGGTTCTCCGCCGAGCAATAATATTGTTGCCTTTTCTCTTTCAGTTAAAAATTCTGTAAGAATTCTTTTGAATTGTTTTATATCCATTTGCAAATTTTGTTTTCTGTAGTAACAATGCTTGCATTTAGCATTACATTTCGAGGTAATATCTACGTAGATTCTTCTAAGACAAGGTATTTTCATAAATATTGTATTTATAAAAAATAATTATTTATCACTCTATTCTAATTTCCACCCTGTCTGGTTTTTCTTTCGGAAATGCTTCTATTTCTAAATCGAAAAGTTTTCTTTGAGCAAAATGACTTTTCACTTCAAAAAACATTCTTTTTAGATATGGGTCGTATTTTTTGGAAACATCTTCTAACACATTACTCGGTTTGTGTATGTCTATTAATTTGTAGCCTTTTTCATCGGATACGGTTAAACGAAAGCCCTCTGGATAATTGTAAACGTGCACTTCTCCAGAACTAACACCTCCTATATTTTTAAAAACACATCTTTCGCCGTAATATTCGGAACTCTCATATCTACCCCCCATAGCCTCGCAAGTTTTTCTAAATCTCATAATTTAACATATATGCAAAACTTTAAATACTTTTCTGACATATATGTAATTATGGAAATTACTAAAACCGTTATATGTAAACTAAAAGTGAACGATAAGGATGGAGAAACTTTGCTCAAAACTATAGAGTTGTTCAGAGAAGTTTGTAATTATATTTCCAAAGTTGCTTGGGAACAAAAATGTTTTAATCCCGTTGCTCTGCACCATCTGACTTACAAAGAAGTTAGAGAAAAATTCAAACTTCCTTCCAATCTTTGTATTGAAGCAAGAGATAGAGTTGCAAAATCCTACAAAACTGATAAAAGCAAGCTCCATGAATTTAAAACTCTTTCTATAGATTTGGATGATAGATTGTTTTCTATAAAACAAAAAGAAGATAACTTCTTCGTTAGTATAGCCACAATTAAAGGAAGGGTTAAATGTGAACTTGACATTGGAGACTATCAGAGACAATATCTTGAAAATGCTAAACCTACTTATGCGACTTTGCACTATAGAAACAAAACTTTCTTTTTGCATGTAGCTATTGATAGAGAAATTTCAGAACCAAAAGGAAGTAATCATGTTGGTGTGGATGTCGGAATAAAGCATTTACTCGTTGCTTCTAATGGCTTCAAAGTTAAAGGTGTAAAAATCGTTAAACAAAAAGAACATTTTAGAAAACTTAGGCAAGAGCTTCAGAAGAAAAGGACTTGGTCTGCTTACAGAAAGCTCAAACAAATTTCTGGAAGAGAGAAAAGATGGGTTAATACAATTCTTCACCAAATCAGCAGAGAGTTTGTTGATTTTCTCAAAGAAGGAGATGTTGTGGTAATGGAAAAGCTCAACGGAATAAGGGATAGGATTAAGGTCAGAAAAGAGCAACGATGGATTTTGCATTCTTGGGCTTTTAGAAAACTCCAGCAATATATTGAATACAAAGCTTTAGAAAGAGGAATTCCCGTCGTCTATGTTGATGCTAAAAACACGAGCATAACTTGTCCGAGATGCGGTTATGTGGATAAGAGGAATAGAAAAACACAAAGTTTGTTTAGATGTATTAAATGTGGTTTTCAACATAATGCGGATATGGTTGGTGCTCTTAACCTTGCTAACAGATTCCGCTCCGAGCTGGCTCGGGCGGAATGGGGCGTCGTCAACCGTCCTAATGCAGGGATGAATGCTATGAGCCTTTGCGAGCATTATGACTCACCTGCAAGCCACTCGTTTTACGAGTGGTAGTTGACAATTAACAAGCTTTTCTATATCTTTTAATAATGTAATTATCAGCAACTATGCTATAACCGTAATCCTCGTAGTCCTCTCTATTTTTTATCTTTACTAATATTACCGCCAAAACAATAAATGATATAAATCCTATAACATCTAACATAATATATAATAATTCTAATACTTAAATTATGGGAGTTTTCGATGTTCCTCCCGAGTTTTTTGATGTCAGAGATTTGGTTTACAGAACAGACATAGAACCCTTGTATATAAAAGCGATACAAAGACCTTGGGATAAAGAAAATGTTTTACTGTGGATTAAAAGAGTCAGAGAAAGCGGAGGAGTGCCTATATTTAGAACTCATTATGCTGGAAGACCTTTAAGAGCGGATGGTGATTATGCGATTTGGGGTATTAGCCAGTTATCAAAAGTTCCTAATATACTGTTCGTGGGTGTTCCTCCCGAAGATTTTGAATTTTGTGTTGAGATGCACGGAGAGTGGAAATATTTAGAAGACTATTTCAACGAGAAAGAAAGATTGACTAAAGAGATTGCTTTATTGTTGGCTGAATATAAGGAGAAAAAAGATGAAAAGATTAAAGAAGAAGCAATAAAAGTTGCTGAAGGAGCTAAATTTTTCGTTCTTAGAGATTATTTTTTGCTTATAATTGAGAAAAACTTCAAATAATTATGGATTATGAAACCAAAAAGATTTTAGAAGATATATACAGAAGAAAGAAACCTAAATATTTGAAATTATTCGGTGCTGGTAATTCTTTGGAGAACTTGTATAACTGGCTATATTCCGCTCTCGAAGAAGTCGGTTTTTCCGACCCGAGAACAACCGCTCTTGAATTATTAGACGAGGTGGATTTAAATTTGAGTTATAATGAGATTAAAAAAGAGTTGTCAAGTTTGATTAGATTGATTTCTGAAGAACAGCCCGAATTTGAAGAACTAAGAGAAAAAGAAAAAGAGATTGCGAGATTGGAAAAGGAGTTAGAAAGGGTAAAAAGTTTGGAAGATGTTAAAATAATTAGAAGTGAGTCGGATTATATTAAGTCAAAACTATCGGAAATTGAAGAAAAAATAAAACCTTATGATATTACACCGATATTGGATAAGTTGGATAGGTTAGAAAATAGATTGATGGAATTGAGTAGTTTCTTTATTGGTGTTAGTTACGAGATTCCTGATTTTGAATTACCGAGGGATTTAGAGGAATTAATAAATAGATTAAATGAATACGGTATGCTTGAAGAAGCACGTGTTGATGAGATAGATGCGTTAAGAAGAAAAATAGGTAAGTTATTTGGAACAGATTTTAAATGGGTTATTGCTTTAAAAACGAATATTGATTTAGGTTATCTTGATTCAAGATTGATGAAAAGTTCTTATTACATAGGAGGATACCAATATTTACCAGCTTATATATTGGTATTGGTTACAAGCGACCCGAGGAGGTATGATTATCCAGGTTATGTGGTCGCTAGGTTTATATCAGATAAGCTCAGTGCTTTAGGGGCAACTACTGAACCATTAACACCTTTCAGAAATACCTGGATAATAGAAGATATGAGGGACGTTTACGGTTTGTTGTATAGGTTTTTATTATATCTAGATACTGAAGAAGGTTCTAAATATTTTAAATTGAGAAAGATTGTAGATGAAATTTTAGAATCTCCAGTGAAATATTATGTTAGATTTAAAAATGCTGATTATTTGAGGGAATATTATGGCGAAGATTTAGTTTTTTTTGAAGATTTGTTTACAAATTATGACGGTATTTGTTTAACAAGTCCGGCTAATTGGAAAGGTGTCGTTGAATATAGAAGAATAGACAACGATAAAGCACTTGAATTGATGAAAAGAAATATAAGAATTGAAAAAATTTAAAAAATAAAAAATTATTTTTTAGCAGATTTTTTAGGATATCCTTCCTTACGTAGTGTGGATTTCATCTTCTCTCTTAAGCATTTCCTGAAATCAGTCATAGACAATCCTTTACATTTCTTTGCCGGTTTCTCTTTAGCAATTATATCATTAATATTTGATACAGCTTTACTCTTTCTTAGCACACCTTTAGTCCTAACTATAAGTCTGTTTATTGATGGTTTGTAATATACTCTGCTATCAAATGCTGTTCCTTTTACATGACCCAATGTAGCCACTGGAGATTCCAATTGCCCTTCAACATATTCAATCTTCGCCATATTTTAAATTTAGAATTAACTTTTTTAAGATTTATTCACAAAATTTTAATAATTTTATTATATATTATGGTTGATATAGATTTAATACTAAGAGTCGTGAACGCTTTAAACGAACCGACAACAAGATATGATTTGTCGAAAAAATTGAATATATCGCCCTTCTCCGTTTATAGAGTTGTCAAAAAAATGGAAGAATTGCATATTGTGGTAAGATATAACAGTGTTATACAATTATCAGGAGGGAATGTTTTTAAATTAACAGATACAGGAACTTTTTTGGTATTTTTTGGCGATAGAATTCCTGTAGTCCTTAATTGTCCTTTTTGGAGTAACTGCTCTCTAAGAAAAAAGCACGCTATTTGTTTCGGGGAAAGCGGTTGTAGGTTGCTGGAAAAAATAGTAAGTTAGTTACCACTGAATACCAGCTTCAATATCTCGTTCCTTTCTTCTTATCCTATATCCTCCTGGATATATTAACATTTCACCCTCTTTTAAAGTTACTTGTCCGCTACCCGCTCCCGTAACTATTATTTCTCCTACTTCTTTTCCTTCTTTTATTACACTACATTCCATTCTATCTACTGACCCTTGACCTGGTAAGGTGGATTTAATTTTTTTACATACTACTTCCATTTCTCCTTCTTTACCTCTTGGGCTAAATTCTTCCAAATCAAACCTACAACTTTTTGTTACTTCTTCTACCATAATAATATATATAAATATTAAATATTATGATAGTAAAATTCGATATTTCGGCAAAAGACATCATCGAAAATTGTGTTGCCAGTTTTGATGTAGTGATATACTTCGACCGAGAAGAAGGTAAGTGGAAAGTATCATACCTCAGTAGTGGAGAAAGACTCAACCCGAAATATTGCATAGAGGTATGGAGAGAAAAAGCAAACGATATTCTCGATACTCCTAGTGAAGAAGACTACTACGCATTCGAAAATATGGTAGAGGAAGGAAAAATACAAAAAGAAAAAGCAGAAAAAGTAAAAAAACTGATGGAAGAGGGATATAGTTTCTACGAAGCATGCGAAGAAGTAGGAATAAATGTAAAAGAAATCGTCAGGGAGGCGGCACTCGGTATTCTCGAAGATGAAATAGAAAAAATAGAAGAAGAAGTTCGAGAAAATACTTTTGAAATCCTTGAAAAAGAGTTCGATGAAGTGACAGAAAAAATAGAAGAACATGAAGAAGGTCTTGAAAAGGAAGGAGCTATGCCAGATACTGAGTATTTCTGCTCAACTATAGACGAATTTTTTAGTGATAACGGACTTCGGGAAGTTTTCGAAGAGGCAGAGCCACTGGTAATAGACTCATATACAGTGTATAGATGGGTAGAAGAAGTTTCAGAAAAAAGAGGAAATGTATATGAGATATGGGAAAAAATGACCGAAAAGGAAAAGAAAGACGTGTGGAAGCGTTTCTGGGACGGATTCCGTGAGGATGTGGCAACATACAAGATGAATCTACGACGTTCGATTTTGGGAATATAATTTTTTATTTTTTTTCACTTAATTAATAATCAAATATATATTTAAAAGTTTTATTAATCAAAAGTCATTCCCCTCATCTCCACAAACTCTGATGGTTTAACTGAAGGATTTGCTTCCCATAATCCCTCATCTATTATAAATCCTTTATCCTCGAACAACTCTAACAGATGCCGAGAAAAAGGATATTCTTCAAAAATATGTCCTCTACTGTCTCTTAACACAATTCTACAAGCATTCTCTCCAGCAATATCCAAATCCTCTGCTTCTGGTGTATAAACAACATCCACCATAATTACCGCTGGTTTTATTTCTGGTTTTTTCTCGAACATTAATCTTATCTTATCTACTATATTCTCAACTAATCTGCTCAATTTTATCATTTTTCAAATATGATAACTTCTCTTTCTTTCTCTCCTTTTTCGTTTATCCCTTCCATAGTCCAACTATATTTTTTCTCACCAATTCTACAACATTTCATTTTGAAAATTTCTTGATTTCCTAATTTTACATTCCCTGTTACGCACTTTCCGATATCTAAGTCCTTGTCCTCATATTTGCTCAATTTATCTAAATCTAAACTACCTCTGAAAACTTCTTCATTATCAATTTTAAAACTCATTTTAACTTCTTCTCCCATAATTATAAATTTTTAAAGTATTTATTATAAATATTTTCGGGCATATATTGTTTTAAAGTTCTATTAAAAAACTCTATGGCAAATTTCCAATGCTCATCTTTTATTACAATACCTTTTTCTACATACTCTTTATATTTCTTCGGATTTAGCAAAGTGCTTAACCTCGCTGTTCCTTTTGCCAATTCCATTATTGCAACTTTCAGCTCTGGAGTAACTGGAAACAAAAGATAATCGTTATTTTCTTTGAGTTTCATTAGATAATCCACCACATACTTTGGAATTTCCTTTTGTATTACTTCTATCTCTTTGGAAGCCTTTATAAATGTTTCTATTTTATTTATCAATTCTTCCTTGTTTATGTTTTTTCCCATATCCGAGCATATTTCTCCAAATTCCTTGAGGTTGTAATCATCAACGGGAATTACCAAATGAAACCTTCTCATAATCACTTGGTCTAACGGAATTTGCTCTTTCATTTTGTTTATATCTCCATACATCGTCCAATAACTGTCTATAGGATTTGCGGTAGCGAGTATGTTACAATACACCTGAATATCTGAAGTAATTGTTCTGAATCCCATTTTTTTTATTATCTGAACTCTGTGAAATTGAAGCAAATCATAAAGAAGTTTTTTCACATCTGGCGGTGCGTTATGGACTTCGTCAAAAAACAGCAAACCTTTTCTTCTTCCGACTTCCACTATTCTATCTCTTACCCCTGCTTTTGTAATTGAGCCTGTTCCAGAAATCAAAAAAAACCTATCTGGTATAATATCTACGAAAAACCTCGACATACTTGATTTTGCTCCTACTGAAGGCGGTGCAATTACAAATACATTCAATCTATCGCATACCAATAGATATACGAGAACATCTTTTATTATTTTTATATTTTTAGTGGTTTTTATCGGTATTGAGTCGGAAAATCCGTCTAAGATTGTTTTTAAATCCATAAATATTATAATTATTATAATTATGGTAAAGGTGTTTGTAAGCCCTTGGTGTCCGTGGTGCAGAGAAGTAACCGAGTCTATTGTTTTTAATTTATTAAAAGGAAAAAACATTGAGGTTGTTGACCCTTTATCGGTTGATACAAGAGCAAATATATTTAACAAATTAGGTTCAGAGCCAGCAATTTACGATGCAAAAAACAGGTGCTTTTTTATATCATTCCTAACAAAAAACCACTATCTTTATTTATTGCGGTATCTATTTTCATCTACCAAAGAATTAGAAGAAAGGCTTGCTGAACTTAAGCATTATTACTGATTTCTCTTATATTCTTGGATGTGCATCGCTGTTACTTCCTCGTATTCACTTATTTTATATATATCTTTTAACACATAATTAATATCTTCCTCCCTGCCTTTTAATTTGATGGAGACTAATATATCTTTCTCCATAACTATACTCTTTTCTTGAAAAATTTAACCAACTCTTTCTGCAAATTCTCATCTCCTTCTCCCTCTACCCATTCTAATATTTTATTACCCTCAATATCCTTACCTCCGTCTGTCATTCTCACCCATGCTTTAAGCACACCCCTCATTGGATTTGTGTCATCAATTTTTGATGCCATACACACTATATCTCCTGGCTGGCATCTGTCTTGGATTGCTTGAGGTAATTCAATTAAATTGTCAGTCCGAACTTTAACACACCTTTTTACTATATTCTCATCTTCTCTTTTTCTCAACATAATAATATAAATACAAAAAATATATAAAAAAATATTTAAATTCTTCTTCTAATTCTCAATTCTTCTTCCTCCTTCTCCCTTCTTACCAAACTCGTATCCAAATTGTTTATAATCTCTCTTATCAGCATAGGATAGATTTTCATTTTAGCGCATTTCAAAGCATCTAATATGTTCACAACTGTAAAAGTATAAACATCGAGAGTCATATCTTTTATTGTTTTTGTGGTTGATTTATCTATTTCATTAATTATTCTATCAACTCTCTCCTTATACTTCTCAAATTTTTGCGGTGGCAATACCAACCTTGCCCATATTAAAGTATCAAGCAACGAGCTCCTGCACAAATTCATTATTTCACGAGCCATTATATCATCTTTCGCACCAATCTTCAATTTTTCTTCATAAGTTCTAATCTTGATTTCTATTTTTATCAACTTATTTATAAATTTAGTTATATCCTCTGGCAAATACATATAATTTTTTAATTCTTCCACATTCTCTAAGTGTATGTTCATTTTTCTCCAGAAGTTGTTGCTTCTTCCTCTTTCTTCAATTTTTCTATTTCGGCGGCCATTACAGAAAGAGCCTTGTCAAAGTATTCTGTCGGTGATTTTGCTTCTTGCACGGATATTCTCTTTATTTCCTCAAATTTTTCAGCCAATCTCTCCAACATCTCTCTCAAAGCCATATTTACATAAGTTTGAGTTGCTATGGTGGTTTTTGCTTTAATTGACTCATAATCCGCTCTGCCAGCCTCCTCTATCAATTTCTCGAACAAAGCCTGCCTTATATCTCCTCTTTTTATTAATGCCTTTGCCATACTTCTTATTTCAGCTAAATCTTGGCATACCGCATCGTATTTTTCCTGTAAATCCTCGTATTTATTTCTCATTTTTATATACTGCTCATACACAGATAGCAATATTTTAACTTTTTCCTTATTGTCCGCTTTATTAAATACTTCTAATCTCGCTTCAATTACATCTCTATCCTTCTTTTTGAATGATTTCAAAGATATGTCTGGTTTGTAAATAACTGTTGTCGGAACTGGTTTACCGTCCAATCTAATATTAAGCCCCAAAGCCCCTAAATCAAGCAAATGCGTTCTTATCGGAGTGAATGCTTCCAAATTTTCGAGATAGCAAATCGGTGGAGATAGTCGAGCTTCCTTTGAGTTCGGTGTTTGTGAAAGCAAAAAATACATCAGCCAATATCCGCCTTCCTCTTTCTCCAACCTTATTCCAGCAAACCAAGGACAAACCTCGTGGTTTATAACTGGTTTTCCCTTTTTATTCTCAATTGTTGTCACATAGAAAGGTTTGTTTTCATCAAGGAATGTAGAGAGAACTTTCAATTTGTAAGGTCTTTTGAAAAACAAATTATACACTTGGGTTTTGCTTTTTTCTATCTTTTTTCTCGTTAACTCCAATTCCAGCTCTCTTTTGTATTTTTCCTGTAATTCCTCGTATCTATCCAATCTTGTTTTTAATCTCGAAAGTAAAACATCTTGTATTGCTAATCTTTCCTCTAATTTTCTCAACTCCCTTGCGAATTCTTTGGAGAGAGCGGGGTCTCTCTCTAAATATTTTTTTACTTTCTCCAGAACATCATCTCTTATAGGTATCCTTCTGGGAAATATGTCCTTCATTCTTCCTCCTTAATTTTTTCAGTGCCTAAAGCACCTCTCACCTGTCTAACATCTCTTATCAGATATTTCTCCTTTTTCTTCAATTTCGGTTTCTTTCCGAAAAGAAGATATATCAATGCGAGAGCAATTGCACCGCCAATTGCCCACCAATAATTGCCAAAAACACCTAAACTTATGCCTATGCTTCTCTTTTCTACCGTGATAGTGCCCATTAATTTGTTGTCAGCATATATATTGTAAATTCCTGGTTTTTCCTCTTTAAATACAAATTTATTTCCCCTTCCGTAATCTATCGCTATCTCATTTCCATTTTCAACCCTTTTTATTTCGTAACTAACATTTTTGTTGAATTCTATTATTTCTTGCTCCCCGCTTTCTATTGTTGATTTCGGTATTATTATTTCCAATTTCAACTGCACAGTTATTGATTTGCTTTGTTCTTTATATCCAGGGGCATTCGCAGATATATAGTGTGTTCCTTTTGGCAAGGAAATTGAAATTTGTGAATTGCTGTAACTTGTATTATCCACAATAATTGTAGCATCCTCTATCAATTTTCCTTCTGGTGTTTGATAAACTATGGTTATTGTATCCGCTGTAGTCGGATTGCTCGGAGTAATTACAAGTTCTGTATCTAGCTCCTCTAACTCGATTATTTTTTCTGCTGTGCTATAGCCCTCTGCCTCTGCTGTAATTGTGTATATTCCTGGCTCTAATTTAAAAGGTATCGTGTATCTAAACTCTTTTATTTTATTTCCTTGATTATCGTTCTGCACAACAGTAATTGTCGCTATAACTGGACTTCCTTTATCATCCACCGTCGAGATATACAAAACATCTCCAACTTTATAGTTCTCTTCTGGATAAGTAACTATCTTTAATGTTTTGTTCTCTGTCGGAGTAGGAGCACTCAACACCGTGAGCTGGATAGGTATCTGCACAACCTCTCCAGGGGCATACTGAAGCAATATTTTGTTGGTATAAGTTCCTGGCTCTACTTTTCCTATAAGTCCTAAGGTCATCGTTCTTTTTTCCCCTGGTTTTAAAATCCCTGCACTGAATTCTTTTATGTAAGCTGGACATACAGTTCCGTCTGGCAAGGATATTCCTCCAGAAACTGTAGCCGATAAATCCAAATCATCCTCTCCAATGTTCTGAATTTGTATAATCTCATCTCTTGCAGTTCCTTGAACTAATGAGGTTGTAATTCCTGAAGGAAATACGCTTATCTTAACTTCTTTCTTCGCTTCTTTGGGCTTTGTTACAGAAACAATAACTGGAACATCTATGCTTTCAGAACCTCTGCTCACAGTTACTTTCGAGTTTATCAATCTTTCTTCAGTTGAAGATATTATAATGGTTACTGGAGCGGATTCGTTAGGGCTTATATCCACTTGAGTTACCGTAACCTCGATGTAATCGGACGGCGAAGCTATATTTACGGTGATTGTCTCATTTAGTAAATTGGTTATTGTAATTGTTTTCGTTAGGTGCGTTTTTTCTGAAAGGTTTATTGTGTCCACTATATAGCTCGGACTGACAGAAAAAGAACTCGCAAAAACTGGACTTACGGCGAGCAACATTAAAACCAGCAACAGCTTATTGCGTAACATTTTTAATCACCCCGTAATCCAGCAATCTAACAAGTTTGTAAGTTGCATTATCGTATTCGATTGTATCTGTGTGTTGGCACATACAAGTATATTCATCGTATTCGCTGGAATATGCTATTTTACCGAATTCCTCGCCTATAACCGTGCAAAATTCTTCGCATTTGTTTCTCATAGTTGTGTAATTTGTTTGTTCATCAATTACTGCCGCTATAATCCAAGCTATCGTTATCGCTGATATCATTATTATTGTCATCAAAATCAAAGCCGTCTTCATAATATAAAAAAATAAAATATATATTTTAGTAATTCAAATAAATATATATTTATAAATATTATGGTAAAAAGAAAAGCAGTATATGTTGATGAAGATGTGCATAAAAAGTTGTTTTTGCTAAAATTAAAGAAAAAGAAGAAAAATATAAATGAGGTAATTAAGAGTTTTAATGAAATTAGAGAAATGGAAATATAACAGTGTTATATTTTTGCAACTGCTATAATTAAAATGCAAGCAATTACAAATATTATCAATCCTTTGATTATTCTTTCTCCGCCACAATCCTCTGGGCAGTTTAACCAATTTTCTCCTGGCTCGCATATACCATTTCCGCAAACCGCAGTAACTGGAGGAGGAGGAACTCCTTTGTAAATCGAGATATCCACTGGAATATATCTCAAATAAACTGCTCCCATATGCGTAACTTTTATGGAGATTTTTCCAGAAATTTTCTTTATTAAAGCTGTAATCTGCTGTGCTAACTCTGTTTCATTAAAACAAAATACTATTTCTATTGTTGTAACATTTCCTTTTAATTCTATATTCTCAAATTTTTTCGGAGATACAATATAAGGTATCAACTCATCAGAATAATCAAATTTCGCAGTTGTTGTTGGCCCAGACCAAGTAATGTTCAATTTGATAGTGTAATTTCCTGGTTGCGTTACATTTAAGTGAATTATTTCTGGACTTACTCTTAAGTATTCGGTGACTATTGGCACTCCTCCACCCCCTCCTGTTGGCAATTGACCAGCTGTCCAGTATGTTATCTTGATTTCATGAGTTCCTGGCTCTAAACTTGATGAGCCGAAAGTTGTTGGAATTTTAATAATTACTGAAGTGTTTGTGTCTTGAACGGAAAATCCAGAGGTTCTATCATCAACCATGTAGGTTTTTGATACTCCTCCTTCATAGTTTAATAATCTTGATTTCGGAATATAATACCATATTTCTTTTTCTGAAACCGCAGAATCATAAATTTCTATTGTTCCTAAATATATGTTTTTCTCTCCTCCTCCTATTTGTGTTTTTGTAAAAGTGTATCCAGTTTCCACCGCTGGCTTTCCAGTTATGTTTACTGTTAGATTGTATGTTCCGCCAGAATTCAAATTTATGGAGAATATGTATGGGCTTGTGTTTATTGCCCAATCTGGTAATGTTGTTTGAACCAAAACATTTGAGTAGTTTATTGTGTCTGTATTTGAGCCACTAACCCAATAATAAGCGTCCACATAACTATCAACAATCACGGTGTCGTTGTAAATTGTGTTGTTTGATTGTTGCTTCGTTATTACATTGGTTTTGTTGCATATTGTTGCGTTCTCTATGAATTGGTTTGCCGAAATATTTATTGTTTGTTTTGTGCAAGTCCAACCTTCTCTACCGATGTTTTGTATGTTTGTGAAGTTTATATCTATTGTGTTGTTTATGTCTCTTTTAATCCAAGCATTTCCGCCTGCTTCCGTTAGGTTGGCTGTGTATTGAGAATCTATTTCATAAAGCCAATCTCCATAGCCATAAGCATATTCGGTATCGTTGTAAAAGTTTGCTATAATATCTACTGTGCCTGTATAAATTGTCAGAGTTTCTCCAGAAATCGGATTATCAAATAGCCAATTTACATTTGTGAAGTTTATATCTATTGTGTTCGAAACATTTAAGCAGTGTCTGAGATATTGTTTGGATAGGTTTGAAGTTCTTGAGATATCTTGCTCTTTTGGTAACCAAGTTTCGGAGAGCCAATCTCCGCTCCATTCTGAATATAAATTTATATTTGAATTGCTTGCTAATTCTCCAGCAAATGTTCCTCCTGTTAATAGGATTCCTGAATATTTGTTGTAGTGTGTAATATTGTATGTTAAATTATTATTAGCGTAATTGTAAAGAGTATCGTTCTTGTAAATTCTTTGCTCCGATAAATTATTGGAAAAAGAAGTGTTTTGATAATAAGAGTTATTGGTAAGTGTGTAATTTAAAATATATGTATCAAAATTGGTTGCCGAATCATTTACATAAATAGTTCCCGATTGAGATAATAAATCGTCAATATCTAAGGTGGTTTGATTATTAGACCAAGAAGAATTGGTTATAGTATTGAATTTTGCTGTATCTATGTGTAAATCGAAAGCATTAACTATTAGAGATATTAAATTATTTTCGCCCAAATTATCTATTATTAATTTCAACCAATTAATCATTGGAGAAGTCGTATCTATTGTAATAGTTCTACTGTTACTGATTATTAATGCCGTATAGTTTATTTCTATGTTTGAAACTTCTAAAATTCCAGCTGAATCTGAATGAAACAAAATCGGAACATTACAATATCCTTCCGAATCTGGTGTGCAAGTTGATAAATAATTATTTATCAAAGTTGCATTTAGGTTTACTGTTTGAGTCCCGTTATCTATTGTGAAATATCCACTCCAATTCCATTCGTGCATTCCGCCCGAATTTGCTGTATCTATATAAGGATTTAAAGGCCCTCCAAGATACCAATACATTGCTTCTTCGTATACCGCCTGGTGATCTACACCATAAAAGTTATGCCAACTTGTGCCTGTCCAACAATCCCAGTAAGCGTCTCCATACAAGTCTGGACAGAAGAAACAAGAAGACCTCACTCTTAGTTGTATTGGTTGTTGATTCCAACAAGATTCTGGTAATACCCAATTGTTAGTATACCTCAAGTCCTTAGTTCGCCAATAACTTGCTTCTCGAACTGCACCCAAAGGTTTAGTATAGTTGATATATAAATATCCGTGTTTATCAGATTCAAATATTGTTTGACCATAAGAGCTCCAATTTCCATCATAGACGTTAGAACACGGATAATTCGGGTCCCAGTCACCAGAACATTGATAACCTCCACTACTCAACCCACCACAAGCAGTAGACTCATTTGCCGTCTCTTGATAACAAGTTTCATTAGTCGCTTTACCATAAGCTTTCACATCCAAATAAGCACTTGTCACACTTGCATTTTTAGGTAATCTTATATATCTTGTTATATTTTGATTTCCTGTAAAAGTTAAATTTTCTTTTGAAAGTGAATTGTTAAATGTATTAGAAGTGCAATCTGTTGAACAATTAATATACCAAGTATGAAGCCCATCAAAAATAGAATTGTTTGCCTTATAAATTATATAAGTATTATTTTTACATTCGTGCCAGTTTATTTTTCCCTCATAAAATCTATCATAACATCTTAAATATATATGAACCCTAAAAATTGAATTGTTTATAAAATTCCATGGGTCTGTAATGTTAATCCAACGTGTTACATATTTTCCAGAACTGACACCACAATCACTCCAAAAAGTAATCCAAGAATTAGAAGAATAATTATAAAATTGTAAGTATGGACAACTTGAAGAGTAGTAAGCACCTAAATAAAGTTTAAAATAATATGATAAAATTCTTCCTTGCTCTTCTGAACTGTAATTTGTATATACATTAAATCCACCGCAAGGAGATACTATGTTATCCCAAGCATAAGTTTCCCAGTCGTCATCGTAAGCTTTATACCCATGCACACAATCTCCAGTGCAAATACCGTTTAATTCTTGGTCTTTTTCTCTATTATACGGGAATTCAGAATTATCTATATAAAGTGAACAATTATAATAGTTCTCAGACCCTATAACAGTAAAATTAAAATCGGGTGTATTATCATTAGTAAAAGTTCCGTTACTTGGAGAATTCAAAGTTACCGAAAACCCTGCCAGTGCAGGAACAACGCCTATATATAATAAAATCAAAACTAAAATTATTTTTCTCATAATTTTATATATTTCTAAAATATCTTTCATATCTTGATTCTATCAAAAACAAAGAATCCATAAATTTATCTATTTTTTCTCTATCAATATACCCTGTTGTTAAAACAGGTCTCCAAGCGTTATTATAATATATTAAAGAAATAGCGTGACTTCCATTATAACATCCTCCTATCACATAACAAGGTATATTTTTCTCATAAAAAATTGAACAAGTTAAAATAGCTTTATCGTTACAAATTCCTTTCCCTCTTTTAAAAGTCTCAGTAGCTCTCTGACACATTGTAGATAAATTTCTTAATTGTTCAGAATCATAAGGAAACTCTAAAATCCACTTTTGCACATCATAAACAGTTGTTAAATTCTCTGCTAATTCTTTAATTTGCTCATCTGTATCAAAGCAATAGCCCCACAATTGTTTTCGCTTTGTTAAATTATTTTTTTTAATCAATTCTTGTAAATCATACTCATAATTCTCGAACAAATAAACTGCTTCCTTATATATTGAAACTCTCTTTAAATAATCATCTACTTTCTCAGCAACCGCAGGTATTAACAGAATTACCGCTATCAGTAATAAAAAAACAACTTCTATTTTTTCCATAATTATTAAAAAAACATATTTTTAGTTTACAGCACTTCACATCTCAACTTTTTCCACACCGTAATTTCCTCCAAAAAAGGAATGTTTCTTTCTCCTCTATCATAAAGTTCAAAATATTTTGCCGGTATTTTCGGCTTTAAAAGTTCCATACTAACTACTTTTCCATCCTCTATCTCAACTTCAATTAAGAACTTCATAATATAAACTAATAAAACAAAATCTCATCTATCGGTGTCTCCCACACTTTCTTCCTTTCCAATCCCTTTCCGACCCATATTTCGCAAGTGCAACTCTTTCGGGTATTTTCACTTCTTTCCCCGCAACTGCATATCAAGTAGATTTCTTCCATAATTTACTAAACTTTCTTATATTTATCTACAGTTTCCTCGCCTGTGACCTGCTCTCCTTCCTCTACGCCCAATCTGATACATATAGCTTCCAACGAAGGGGCCTGAACCATCCCTAACAGCTCTACGATACTTGCCCATAAATATTTATATCAGAAAACTATTTAGTATCATTCAAATGTAATTTACGATGACAAATAGCACATACCAAAATACATTTTTTAAGTTCTTCTTTAAATTCAGGTAAAGTTTCCAAATGTTTTAATGTTAATTTTGTATATCTAGATATTTTCAATTCTTTGCTTTTGCTATCTTTATGGTGAAAATCATAAGCATACCAAGGATATGTTTTTCCGCATATTGCACATTTATTTCCAAATCTTTCTATAAGTGCTATTTTAGTTTTTCTATATCTTTCTACATATGCTTTTCTTCTACATTCTTTACAAATAGTATCATGTCCAGTAGGACTGTGAGGATTTATATAAAAATTATCAGCGGTTTTATATTGCTTGCATTTTCGACAGTATAATTTTCCTTCGCTGTTTATTAGTGGTGTCTTTGATTTTAACATTTTTTCTCTTTTTTCTCTGTTTTTTTTATAAGCACATTCTCTGCAAATCTTTCCATATTCTTTATAATCCAAACTATTATCTCTTACAAATTCAAAAGGTTGTTTCGCCTTTTTGCATATAGGACATATTCGTTTATTTTTCTCCTTTCTTCTCTCGGCAGCTCTAGCATTTCTACATTCTCTACACTGCCATCTTCTATGTCTTCTTCCAGAAAGAGTTATGTATTCTTCAAATTCTGTTATTGGCTTTTCTTTACCACAAATTTTACAAACTCGTGTTTCCATAAATAAAATAAAAAAATATTAATTGTTTCAAAAACCTCTTTTATTTTCTCCCATAATTATATGCCTTTCGGAGATAGTCTGCGGATTTGAATTTATAGTGGATTAATAATCAAAAATCAAAAAACTAAAAAAGAAAAAAACTAATCAGGCAATATCTCTGGCTGGACGTAGTCCAAGACATACAAGGTTACCCACGCCAATAGGTAACCCAATAGGCCTGCTGTCATAATGGAAAATACCGCAGTGACCAATGCCTCCGCTGGCCCGAAAACAGCCAATACTGAAGCTGGTATAAATGTCATTATAGCAAGCACTATTGCTGGAGTTAAACCTCTCAATCCTATCAATTTCTTTCTAATTTCTGCATTCTTTTTCACAAGCACCTGATACACTATGTAAGCAAATACTGCCAATCCTGTTAGCATTGCCAGAGTTCCTACTCCTCCTGTTGCTGTTACCGTTGCCTGAGCTAACAAACTTTGCACCATATATTAACTACTCATTTGATATATTTATTTGTATTATTAAAAATTATGATAAAATGTTGAAAATCATTTCGATATATATCGATGAAGAAACCTTGAACAAGATAGATGAACTGGTTATACGCAAAAGAAACGACATATTAAATAGTCACTTGTCAAAAAGAAAGAGAAAAATGCTCGCCAGAAAATACAATAGAAGCTTTATAATTTCGAAATTAATTAAAAATGTTCTTCCGTATGCTGAATTTGTAGGCATACGCAGAAACAATATTAACTGCGATAAAAAAACAATAAGTATTTGCTTAGAAAGTGATTTATGCGAGAAAATTGAAAGATTATGCAAAATTTACGGTTGCAGTAAAAATGTTGTAATTTTGGATTTGATTAGAAAAGGTTTATTATGGAAAAAATCCGTAAACTTGTAGTTGCTATTATTCCAGATGGAAATAGAAGATACGCTGAAAAGAAAAACATTTCTTATAGAGAAGCATACTCTTTAAGTGCTAACTCTATAGAAAAACTATTTCATTGGGCTAAAAATAGAGACATAAAAAGTTTAATTATATGGGCTTTATCAACTGATAATTTTAAGAAAAGAAGTTTAGCAGAAAGAAGAATTTTGTTTGATATTTTTGTGAAAAAAGCGGAAAAATATTTGAAAAAGAAGTTGGAAGGAGTTAATGTGTATTTTATAGGGCAGATTTATAAGTTGCCAAATAATGTTAAAAATGCTGTGAGGCGTTTGGAGGAAGAATATAACAATGTTATAAAACCTCTTAAAATCTACATTCTTCTGAATTATTCTGGAGAAGCCGAGTTGCTAAGTGCCTTTAACAATAGAAAAAATAAAACAAAATCCTTAAGAGACAGTTTGTGGCTGAAAGAAGATATTGACCTAATAATTAGAACAGGTGGAGAAAGAAGATTGTCCAATTTCGCCATATATCAATCGAGATATGCAGAATTATATTTTATAGATAAGTTATTTCCAGAAATAACAATTAAAGATTTAGATTTGGCTTTAGAGCATTTCTATAAAGTTGAAAGAAGATTCGGTCGCTAAAGATATTTTCTCCACTTTCCTTCAATAACTTCTTGTATTACCAATTTGAAACAATAGCCGAAGATTAGCAAATAAATAATCCAGCCGAGCAAAGGATTAAATCCTTTTGCTATCGCTTGAGCCATATCTGAGCCAGGCATAAAGGGTGCTAAACTCGGTAGCACGGAATAGAAAAAACTAACAATTCCAGCAACTCTTATAACACTATCCTTCTCAAAAAAATAGCACCACAAACCGTATAAAAAAGCTCCTATTGGCCCAGCGAGAGCAATTAAATAAAATTGCATAGGTGTTGTTTCTCCTATGGACGACATTCCAGTGAACATCATTAATTGCGAAATTCCTGCTTCAACTCCGAGCAATCTCGCAACAAGCACATGGAAGCTTTCGTGGACAAGGAGAGACAAATTTACAGCAATAAAACCTACAATTAAAGAAAATAATAACTGCGACATTGTTGTTCTCTCTCTTAAATCTCTCACTATTTTTGTTAATATTCCTTCTGTTTCGAGTTCAATCATTCTTTGAATTTTTTATGGATTTTTTGAGCAATATACCATATTATGGTTGAGAAGAAAATAAATTCTAAAAAGGTGTTTATTACCCATTCTATTCCGTTTTTATACCAAAGTATTAGAAAGGCTATCAAACCTATCATTAAAAACAATTCATCGTCCTTTATTCTTATTTTCATAATATTTTATAGTAAATAATACTTAGAATTATTATTAAAAATGCAATTATTCCACCCACAATATACCACCCAGTAAAGCCAATTTCAATACATCTGCCGTTTTCACAACCATATTTACATTCTTCAACCAATTCTCTTTCTGTTTGCTGAACGCATTTATAATTCTGGCACAAATTTCGTGTTACATCTCGGTAAACATTTCCTTTGTAACAATAATTATCTGATATTATAGTTCTTCCGCAATCACGGTCTTTAAGGCATTCAACACCGCACTTTCCTATTATTTTTCCTTCTTTCTTCCATTTATAATCGGAACACACATAATAATCAAAACCTTCGCATTTCTCATCTCCTTTCAAACATTCTGATTTTACAACTTCTCTATCTCCCCAGAATCCCCAACCAGCCCACGAATAACACCACCAACCTTCTTTATAATCATAATCATAACAAACAAAGAAGTAGGATTTCATTTTTCCAGGAGTATTTTGTAAAATTATTTCGTGTTCGCCTGCTGGAAAAGTTCTATCGTATCCCGTGCACCCGTTTTGACCGCATTCAACATTGATATCATCCCAGTAGTCATCCGGCTCTCCCTCATAAATATATAATCTGTCTCCTTCGCATTTAACATTTATTTTAGCGTAATCTATATATGGATTTTTTGTGCAATCCCTTCCATAAATATCAGATAGATATATTCTGGCTTCGCAATAAGCTGGAGGATAATCATCTTCAATCCATTTATTGTTGTAGATATAATCTTTGCAATCGGCTGACGGGGAATATAAAATAGAAGGCAATTTAGTTGCGGTTTCTCCTTGTCTATTCATAGAAAAACCGCCACAGTTCTGTGACAAAGGAATATATCCGCCAGAAGAATAAAGAGCAATCCCTATTATTGCTAACAAAATTAAAGGAACTTTGTATTTTTCTATGAAGTGTTTTAGTTCCATAATTTTATATTTAAATATATTTATTCTTTCCAAAAGTCATCTATTAGTGCAAATATATAGAAAATTATTGATACAATGAAACCTGCGATATTGTTTTCGTTCATAGAAGTAATCATTAGAAGTATTGACGCTCCCAATACACATAACCTTGCGTTAATTCTTACTTTCATAATTATTATAAATAAATAAAAAAAATAAATAACATAATTGAACACTGTCCAATAAAAATTCTACCATATTTTCTATTTCAGAGTTTTTTGCTGATTATCTTAAAAACAAGCCAAATTATTATCAAAACTCCAATTCCAAAGCCAGCAAACATTAATATTCCCCAAGTAAATCTCTGAACTTTACACATAAATTCTCTAAATTTGCACGCTATATCCCACCATTCGCAACCAAAATCACATTCTGGACGTCCGCAATCCTCTGGACATGTTTGCGGATTTTCTCCTTTCTCTGGCTCGCATATACCATTTCCACAAGACGGAACTGGTTTAGATATGCATTCCGCTTTTTGTATATTGTCTTCCATATATTCTCTACAGCCGATATCACAATACTTTAGAGTAATCCATTTGTTTGATTTACACACCTGAACAGCATTGTCGAGACACCTCATCCAACCTTCTGGACAGGTAGAAGCAGGATTTGTTGTTATTGTTGGATAGCAATAGTCTCTATTTTCTGGATTATTTCTGTCATATACCACTACGGAACATTTTGATTGTGTCTTTTGGTTTACCGCTGGGTATTTAAAGTAAAATTTTAATTCTCCTTGTTCATTTTTTACTAATCCGTTCTCTATTTCATCGAAAGTATTATCAAGAGATATTTCTGGCGGACAAGTTATCGTTCCAACGAAATAACCCACTCCCTCTGCTACATTTTTCACTTTTACAATTATCGCTCCATCTCCTCTTGGAGAACCTTCCACATCCTCACAACTTACTATTTTCGGTTTTCCTTCTGGTCTATATACACCTACCCAATCGGCATCTAAAGTTAGAGAGAATGAAGGGTATTGCAAAGCAAATTCTGTATCATATTCTAATGAAGAAGAATATTTATCATTTTTGTTTTTTATTAAATCGTTTAGAAGTGTATTTAATTCTTTAATTTGTGGATTAGCACGGATAACCGCATCTGCCCAATGGTTTAACTTTTTTGTTAAATTTTCAAGACACTCTATAGTTTTATCTATAGACGAACTTCTAAAACATCCATTTAAATTTGAACTCCATTCACTCCTATAATGGTCATATTCTTTTATATATTCTTCTTTAGTTCCTACCCATTCGTTATTCGTTGTATATACTAAAGAATAGCCTTCAAAATCAAAACATTGTTTTCCCGTAACTAAATTACCCATCCACTTAACAAAACCTATATCTCCAATATAGTCAGATAGTTGGACAAATTCTCCACTTCGAGCTGTTCCTAACTCTACACATTCATCTTCTTTGCCGTTACTTACACATATTTTGGATGTAAATCTATATTCAGCTGTTCCTATTTTACCTTCTCCTATTGCTACTTCATCTAAAGTTACGCAGGAGAATAAAACATTTGCTCCAATAATTATAATATTCACTGATACTGGCTCAACAGGCCCCATAAATGCGTAACCATTAGCACAATATGTGGATTCCCATTTTTCAAATTCTGATTCTACATCTGCTCCTACAAGGAAAAATTTTTTCTCATAATATAAGCCCATCTTTTCAATCGGATGGTCGTAAAAAGTCACTGAATAATAACATTTCGAATCTACTTGTTCGGTTTTTATATATAAATTATTCTTTGCTTGCGTATTTTCTTCTGTATCTTTTATATAATCACTCCCTATAACCAAACAATCCGCCCCCGCAGGAACATTGACTAAATTTATCAACCAAGCGGATTTTCTTAAAGTAGAATCATAATTCAAAAAATCTACTTTAGAGATAGAACTTACTATAGAGTTACAACCGTAACCCCACCACTGAAACAAACTGAAAGTTCCTCCAGAAGAACTGAGAGCAACTACTATTATCGCCAAAATAATCAATAAAACTTTGTATTTTTCTATGAAGTCTTTTAGTTCCATAATTTTATATTTAGAATATAAAAAAAGAAAACAAAAAATTAACTAACTGTTTGTATCGTTATACACTGCGGAGATGCTTTCTTGCTCTTTGTGGTAAGGTCTCTTCCATCACCAAGCTCACTTCCGCCCAAGTCATCAAGGCATATTTTCAATTTGTCGCCAGCAACCATTGTATCTGCGTCCCAACTGAACTTTAATCTGTAAACACCGCTGTTAGCAACCGTCATCCAGTATGCTCCATCTTTGTAAGTTATTTCTCCAGTTAGCGGAATAGGTGCTGAATCTACATAGGACACCAAGTTTCCGCCAGGTATTCCGAAACTGCTTCCAGTTCTCTTTGTTAGGTAAATAGATGTTATCGCTCCAGTAGGCATATCGTAACCGCTTGGATAATACATCTCTATCACTGGGTTCTTCAAAGCTTTACCAGTTGCATTTTGTTCAATCGTTATGTCAATGTATGCATACTGAGGCCCAGATTTGCCAGTCACATTAAGAGTTAGTGTGTTCGTTGAATGGTCTGTTGAATCCCAACCGCTGTTAGACGCTGAAGATGGGAACGGGTCAGCAAAGCTACCGACTCTATAAACATATATCTTTTGCGGGAATGTGTATGTCAATGCTTTTCCAGCAGGGTTTATCGGAACTGTTAGCCTTGTTATGTAATCATAGACCGTTGAATCACCTCTTACGCTGTATATGTAAGGTGTCTTCGCCAAAATAGTTCCAGCAGAGAAAGTTGCTTTTCCGTTTGCATCAGTTGCCGTATCTTCGTCTATAGGCGCTCTCATAGGGTCGCTTGCAACTTCTTCATCAGTTTTACCAGGCACAGGCTCTAATACTTCTACTTCAACGCCCGATACTCCGCTCTTAGGGTTCAATGCATCCATTACATATAAATTTACTGTATCTATCGGATATAGTTCTTCAGTGGTTGTTGCTCCTCCGCCAGTTGTAGTTGTCGTAGTTGTCGCTCCTTCTCCTTGATAAACTGTCGTAGTCGTTGGTGTTTGGCTGAAAAACTGCTCGAAAGTTTCTGGAGAGTATATATATAATGCTATTCCTGCTATCACTGCCAACAGTATTATCGTTCCTAAATTCAACTCCACTCCTTTCATAAGATTAGATACCTTAATACTATTTATAAAAATGTATTACTTTTTTGAAAAATGTATTATTTTTTATGCTGAAGAAAGTCAGAAAAACGGGAAACTCTCTTTATGTTCCTCTAACCAAAGAATTTAAAAAAATGAAGTTGAGGAAAGGAGATTTTGTATTTGTGGAACAAGAAGATAACGCAATCGTTCTAACAACCATAGAAAACAAAGGAAAATATTTAGTTCCCATAGATTCGAAATTGTATGATGAATTAAAATTACTAACCAAAAATTACGGTGATTTTAATGAATACATAGAAAATATGTTCAGAAAGGAGATTAAAAAATTTAAAAATCCTTTAACAAGACCAATCAGAATAAAAATCTGAATTTATAGAAAATTATTATACAAGCCACGATTAGCAAAATTAATATTATTTTGTATATATTTTCTGCAAACAAAATAGGTATTGTTGCGGAAGATAGTTTAGAGGTTATTATTAAATCTCTGTCGAGATATATTTCTGCGGTTTTCTTGAAATAACCTTCCGCTGTAAAGATAAATTTATATTTTCCTTCCGATAATTGCATTGTATCTCTGTTGTGTATTATGCCCGAAAATATTGTGTCGTTATTTCTCAAAATTGTTAAATATTGTCTTTCTGGAGTTAGATTGAAGGTTATTGTTAATATTTTGGGGGTATAGCCTCTCGGAGAATAGGTTATGGTTACGAAGTTTGTGTTATAGATTGAAGGTTCTGAAGGAGAATAGGAAACATTTAACTCCAAAGTTGCTATTCCAGTATCTGCTGTTATCGGTAAAGGAATTGTTTTGATTAATTGTTTGTCCTCATATCTGTTTAGGGTTAGAGAGGAGGTTTCTGTGTAGTAGGTGTTGTTTGCTGAGTATATTCTGTAGGTGTAAGTTATTGTTCTTCCTTCTCCGAGATTCTTTATTCTCAGTTTTACTGGCAAATCCTCTCCTTGCTGGACTTCTGTTTTTAGAGGTGTTATTGAAATATCTAAAGGCCCTGCTGGAAGGACTTTGAACGAGGTTAATCTGGTTGTGTAATAACTTCCGCTCGTTGCATTAATAACCACTGGATACACCCCGTAATCTGCTAAAGAGGAAATGTTGTAATCTATATAGTATATGCCTTTCGAGATTTTATTGGCTGTTGTTCTTTCTGCGATTTTAGTCATATTAGGGCTGTAAATCGTGATTTTTATTGAATCATAATCTATAGGTTCGCCGTTTGTTCTTGATACTATTGTAAATGGAATTTTTGCTGTAGTTCCTGGGTAGTATAGATAATCTCCTGTTGTAAATATCTCTATACCAATTCCTCCGCCCTCTATATATGCTGAAGATACTCTAAAAGTGTTGATAGCGGTAGAATTGCCAGCAGTAACTTTCACCAAATAATCTCCTTTTATATTTGGTGCTGTTAAAGTGTAGTAAAATATGTTTCTTTCAAAATAGTTCATATTATCTTCTATATATTTAGTCATATTCGGATAGTAAATTATTATGTGTGGGTTTTTTATTAATTCTGGTATCATGGCATAGATATATACTTCGTCTCCTGGAGCGTATTCTTGGGTATATATAGATATGTTGTAAAGTATTTTAGGCAATACTATTATAGAAGATTCTGACAATGCTAAAATTAAAGTTGGTTTTCTTATGTATATAACTGTTTTTTCTGTAGTTTCAGTTATTCCTATTAAGTCTGTAAACGGTTCAAATAAGTTTCGTAATTTAGTTGTTAGCCCAGTAAAGGATAAAGACTGAGTTATTTCTCTAGATGTTATTGAAACTCTTTCAACTATTCCTGTAAAAGTTGTCGGTTGTGTTAATATTTTAAGCAAAAAAACAATTCTTTCTGTTAGTCCCGTAAAAGTTAGCGGCTGAGTTATATCTCTAGATAGTGTTGATATTTTGTTTAAAAAAGTGCTAAAATTTAATGTGAAATATTCTTTTTTTGTAAGAAACTGTTTTCCTGAAAAAATTATGGTTGTTTGTATATCTGAACTTGCTTGCCTGTTAATATTGCTTATTTTAATTATACTATCAGAGCAATTGATGTGCTGTTGCACATATCTTATTGTCGGTCCCAGAGTGAAATTAACAGAATAAAAAGGTGGTGGGGTGTATGGTGTTTCAAGAGTGAAATTAACAGAATAAAAAGGTGGTGGGGTGTAACATACACCAATTCTGCTAAATATTGAAAACGATAAAATAAACATAAGTAAAGTCAAAAATTTCCTCATATTTTAACAAAAGGTTTGCACTCGCCTTTGGTTGTGCTGTTTACATACGCACAGATTGTAAAATTTCCTTTTTCAGTTGTCGCATAATAGTAATATCCATTTTTATCTGTAGTAACTGTAGCAAGCAAGGTATCATTTCCTGTTGTTGACTGTTTAATTATATTCACTCTCGCTCCTTCTATTGGATTTCCGTAAGGGTCTTTCACGTATCCTTGTATCGCTACTTCTTCTTCTTCCCCAAAACTGCTAACTGAAGGTTCTGGGTCAACTCTTTTCCTAACTAAAACCCTTCCAGCGTAATTTTCGGTTGTATAGCCATAGTAATTATATAAATCTGAAATTTCCTCCTCGCTCAAAGCCCTGTTGTAGATGCGGACTTCGTCGATGATGCCGCTGAAAAGGTCAATTGGAATTGCAAGTCTCGCTCCTATCAAAAGATTATATGCGTTACTGGAAATAGTGCCTGTTTCATCAACTGGATTTGCCGCTTCTTCCCTATTTATATATAATTTTAAATTTCCCGAGGCAAGTGATTTATCATAAGTAAGAACTATATGATACCATACATTTGGTTCTATTGATGAGTAACTATTAATGTAATGCCAAGAATCTGTATATACATAACCGGTAATTCGTAAATTTTCTGCAACTCTCAACTGATATGCAAAATTTTTATTCAGAACGACTTGAACTACACCCGAAGTATTTGTTTTTATCCACGCCTCAATCGTAATTGCATCAGTAATATCCAAACTCTCCGAATCAGGCACTTCCACATAATCATCCACTCCATCAAAGCTCAAAGCCTTGCCGAATTTTCCATCAGTCCAATTAGCCCCGTATATAGTGCCATCATTATCATTCCCAGAGTAATCATAAGCAATAGTTCCATTTCCTTCATCAAAATGCCAACTACCTTTAACTGGTAAAGCCCCGTCTATTTCCCTTATAAATGTTTTATTTACACTACTTTTACTAACAGCTGAAGGATTACCGTAATATAAAAATATTGTTGTGTTTGTATTATTCTCTAAATAAGTAACATTAACCCATATAATTGCTTCTTGGCTGGAAGAATTCCAATATTCAATCCAATAATTGAGTAAATCGTCTGTTGAGTTTGTAAATCTAATATCGCTACCGTTATTGCTCCAATTAAAATGAGAACCAACATTTGTCGAGTTCAAATCAATTCTAACTTGGTAATTTGTCAAATTTCCTGCTGTGTTTGAGATATTGATTGGCTGTCTATAACTCCAAGAAGAATTCCACCAGGTTAAACCTTTTATTTTCTGCCCAAGAATATAAACATCAGTCCAAACAGAGCAACCCCATTTTCCGTTAGGCAATCTTTCAATTTTCTTGCAACCTTCAAAGACCTCATAAATTGGTTTGTCTTTCCTCAAAACAAAATTTTCAGGATTAATCTTTCTCATTACCTCAACCGTGTAGTTTTCATATTCTCGGCAAATTTGGCAAACTTCAATTGTTTTTTCAATTGTTTCATTCTTTTTTGTCTGATTGTTAAAAATTGTTTGATTTATTGTTATATTTGTGCAATTGCATTTCCAAGTTGTTTTTATTCTTTGTTTTGTAACATTAACTTTCTCCACGAGTTTGACTTCAGCATCTCCAAAGTATTTTGTTTTATTAAGATAAATCTTTATTTTATAATCTCTTTTTAAATTAATAAATCTAATTTCTTTTGCTTTTTTATTGCAGATAAAAGTATCTTTTACAGTATAATTTAAATCTATAATTTTTATAGGATTATTTGTTTCAATTGTTTCAATATTTGCGAAAGTGCCTCTCAAAAAAAATATAGACAAGCAAAAGGTCAATAACAAAGCAATAATCAGTCCTATTTTAAAACTTCCTCTCATAAAAATATTTTATTGTAAAATATATAAACAAAAAAATTTCCAAGATAATTGCGAAGCACCAAATTTGGTTCAACACTCGTATTTCTACGCCATTAACATAAACTGGCAACTCTAAGAAAAAATATTCGTGAGTTACGGAATAAGAAACCGAGTCTTGAATGTTTATATTTAAATCGCTTTTGCCATCACCAAAAGAAGAAGAAAAAGTTGTTTGGATTGCGGGTAATCTGTAAATTATTAATGGATACAAAATTATATAAATTAAAAGAAAATAAAAAAGTGTTCTCATTTTAATTTATATTCTAAATAAATCAGCAACAGTCCTAAGCCAACACTCACACCTCCATCTCCTGAAAGTAGATAAATTAAAAACCCGAAGCCTATCCCCTTCAGAATATTTTTCAGCAATTTTTCTATATTTCTGTCTTTTATCATAAATATATAATAATATAAAAAAATAAAAAAAGTATTTAACTGATTGAGACAGTCCAATTAATCGTTAGTTTGTCTCCGCTTTCCAGATTCACATCGGAGCTTAGAACATTTGCCGCCACTAAGGTAGGTGCTCCATCTGTAGCATTCCAGTTCAAACCAGCGAGATGGATTCCTGTTACAGTTCCCGTTGCCTCAAATTGATACCAGCAACTGAAATTTCCCACTCCGTTTATTGCACAAGTTCCTGTTTGCCTGTCTAATCCGTTTGTTGTTAGTTCGTTGGGCAACACAGTCCAATCAGCCGACGGAGAACTTGTGTTTGTAGACAGAGAAATGTGCTTTGCGAAGTCAGTTCCAGGGGTTGCTGAAGTGTAATCCAATCCAGATAGCAACTCTGCGGTAAAATTCTTTCCCTGGTCAACCAATAAGTTGCTGGTGCATTCCAATTTTTCAATACTGCCGTCTGCTCTTTCTATTGTTGGGCATACTGTTGCTATCCATATTGGAGATTCCTTAATATTCTCGTTTCTGTCGAATGCAGTTCCGCTGAACAAACCAATTATCGCAAACAGAACCGCTATCGTTGTCCAAGCTATATATTTTAAGTTCATAATTATTTATTTTTTAAATATATTGAAATATATTACCAACTATTGCTGGATTTCCTGCCACAGACATTATAATTAAAAAAATAATTATCGCAAGCCATATCTTTATATCTCCAACAATTTTCCAGATTATCCAAAAAACAATTCCGAGATAAAGCAGTTGGGTTATTATTGCTGGAATACTTACGCCGAGAATAAGGATAGGGTAGAGAATTAAATGAGATATTCCTGATGCGAGGGTTTTTATTCCGAGTATTATTTCTGAGATTGGGTTCATAATTATTTATATTTTTAATTCAAAACAACTCGAAATTTTGGTTATTTCCCAGTGGCAACTCCAATCAACCAAACTGCAATAGTTTTTACCCACTTGCAATTTATTTGCTGGAATGATTGTATCATCTTGAGGTTCTACATAATATAAACCTCCATCGGTTGTGTTTACTGCCACTATAATATGCCCCATCAACTCATCATCAACTATTAGTTCTAATTCTGCTGAACAAGAAAAGAAGCCTTATGTTATCTAACTTCACTATTTTGCTCATTATTCCTACCACCTCCATTTCTTTTCTAATACCCATTTTCTCTCACATCTTCTTCTCATTTTCTAATACAATATCCTACTAATTTTACATCTATTTTCGATATAAATGGATTTTCAAGTATTAAATGCCCGTTATATTTTTTTGTATCTTGTGTCGTTTTTTCTTCTTTTGTATTTAAATATAAACGTAAAGTCTCTTCTCCAATATACAGTATATATTCACCTTCACAATCATTATTACTGCAAGATTCATACACTGTTTTTATTTTATCATAAGGTAGCCCTATCATTGTAAGAAACTCTTGTATTTCTATGTTTCCCTCCCACAAATATTCCGAATAAGGTGTTGTATTTGAATACGAATTTGTTATTGAATCTGTCATAACATAATCTCCATCTATAAAATCATAAGTAACGGCAGTAACACTTCCCTGACAATATATTGCGGAGTAAGTTCGAATAGATGAGATATAAGCCACTAAAATCAAGATTGCAAGTGCAACAACAATAACCAAAATATATTTTTTATTCATTTTTCAAACCTCTCTCAATAATCGTTAAAACAACACCCAAAGGAAGTAATAAAACAAACAAAAACCACATCAATTCTGTTGCGTGAATATGCTCTAATATTTTATATAGCAAATACATAGAAAATCCGAAATATAATAGTCCAAGCGTAACTGAAACGACTTCTCTACTCATTTTTTATTTTCACCATCTAAAACGGATTCAAATGCGAGTTTAAAAAGCCATTTATTATATATTTCCCAGCCAAAATCACCTTCCGAAAAGTAAGGTTCTCCGTTTTCTTTGTGGAATACGAACATTTCCTTTAATACTTTTCTATATTCTGGTTTTTCTTCCCACAAACATTCTGGTTTATCTTTGTATCGTAGATAAAATTCGCAGGCTTCTTTTAGGCGTTGTTTAATTATTTTTACGATTTCGTCCAAAACACCGTAAATATCGGAGATTGTGATTTCCTCTGGTTTGTCAGAATCTTTTAAATAACTTGGTATATTAACTTCTGGAACATTTTTCCATTCTTCTAAATATCGTATGTCTTCTGTGCCGAAATAACTCTCAATCGCTTCTTTTTTAATATCTGCCCAATTTATCAATTTCATATACATATTTGTTTTTAAAAGTATTTATAGATTTATATTGTTTAGAATATATGTTTGTTTATTCATTATGGTGGAGAAAAATTAAATTCAATGAAAAAAAGAACAAAGCAAGATATAAGATAACTATACCTATACTTTCTTTCGTAGTTCCCATTATTAGTATAGGAACTCCTACGCCGAATATTAATATAAATATTATACTGAATATTACTTTTAATTTATTCATTTTCTTTTATCATTCTATTAAGCACAGTAACTGTTGATGCGTAATTCAAAATATAGTTTATGTATGCTATTAACAAACCTAATTTTACTAAATCCACTCCTCCATCTTTTTCCGTGCAATACGCTTTTATTTGGCCAACTATATTTGCACAAAAATTTAAATCATCCTCTGTAAGGACAACCTTACTCATATTCGCTAACCTCCATCAACAATTTACCATTTAAAGGTTTATAGACGAGTTTTAATTTCTCTGGTGCTATTATGTTTGACTTCTTCAACCATTTTGCTGGAATATTCACTACAAACTGATTGCGTATAGTTTTTTTTAATATTCTGGTTCTTTGGTTCAGTTTGGCTGTCTCTGTTACTGAATGTGTTTTTTTATCCATAATTTTTATTGTTTTTAAAAGTATTTATAGATTTCTATTGTTGAGTATATATTTTTTACAGAAAAGAATAAAAAAAGATAAAGAAAAAATTTCGTATATTAAGTGACTACTCTTTTTCTTCCTCTTTCTCTTCTACCTTTTCTTCTTTTTCTTCCTCTTGCATAATTATAAATAAATTTTAAGAATACGGTAAATTAATTTCGTCTCTCTTTCTTTTATAGAAGTTGTAAAGTTCTATAAATTCCTTTCTCATTATTTTTTGCTCTACCTCGTTATAGTGCTTAACAAAATACTCAAAATCCTTTCTAATTTTGTTCAATTCTGCATCTGTTAAGTCATACTTTTCATAATCTTTTCCCAATGAGAATATTGACTCGTAGAAAAATTCCCAAACTCTTTTCCTGCAAAGCGGTTCTAAAAACTTTTCTTCCATTTATTGTGGCAAAGACAGGATGGCACAGTGTTTAGCGTGAGCGACACACCTTTTGCGACAGCGAGACATCCTGCCTTTGTTTCTACATAATTAATTAATTATTTAAATAAATATTTTATGACAGAAAAAGAAAAACTTAAAGAAAAAAAGAACTTACTTTTAGCGATAATATTATCTATTCTTGCGACTATTGCATATTTTTGCAGACATGAAGGCATAGCAGGTTTGTGTTACTTTCTTGGTCTTTACTTCTTATTGGCTTCAACCTCAAAAACAACGAGGAAGAAAAGAGTTACTTAATCGAAATTTGTTGCCACAAACTCTCCATAATTTGCTTCTTTTATCAAATTTTCCTTTATTTTGAAACTCTTTCCACAAAAAATACAATTCTTTCTGGAGTTAGGTTGTATTTTCCTTTCTCTTGGAATGTAACCTTGCAATTTCGAACAATGAGGACATTTCACTATAAATTTATATTTTAGTAACTTTCCAAACTGACTCACATTCCTTGCTTTTTTTAATACCACCATCTTAAATCCCAACCTCCTGGTGTGAAAAACTCTCGGCAGTAAAATTTATCCACTTTGTAAGGTTTAGGAACATTCTTCCAACCGTATTTTAGTATTCCTACTCTTTCCATAATATGTCCTCTGCCTTTTGCCTTAAATGTCCAGCCGTGTTCATCTTTATACCAAGTGCATAGCATTTCCTTTCTTAATTTTGCTAAAGGCGAGTTAAAGAGCAACAAATTGTAATTTTTTTTAACATAATCGTAATATGAGCTGTCGAGCCAGACAACATTTTTTATTTTTTTAGGCATTTTCAGTCCGAAAGAACTTACATAATCTTTTAATGCTTTCTTCATCTCATAAATTAGATGATGTTTTTCGGCTCTATCAAAATATATAATATGTAGGTGCGGTGTGTTTTTATAAGTTTCATAATTATTTATACGACCGATTTTGCGTTTTCCTCTACATAGCGTATATGCGGATGCCCAATTACATACAGGTAATTGTCTAAACAACGCAAATGGGACTGGAACTTCTACTCCATAATGTGTGTTCCAATCTATCAAAAATTGTAATACTTCTATTTGCATAATTATATAAATCGATAGATTTATAAATGTGCATGTTTCTTGGCTTTTCTTGGTATATATTAGCACTTCTCGGTTGCTTGTATCTTCACGAAGAAATAGAAAAAACATATAAGAAGTATGTATTGCAGAATAGAAATCTTTATATAGTTTTATATTATATTTTCTTATGGATTCTAATAGTAATCTTCATAGTAATAAACTAACTATTGAAGAAAAAATTTTGTTGTTTTTAAAAAATAATAGCGGTTTAAGTATTCACAAAATTGCTAAAGAGATAAAAGAAAATGATGCCGTAGTAAGAACCACCATAAATAATTTGTTAGGACGTGGTTTGGTTACTGAGCATAAACCAAATTCATTTATAAGGTTAATTTATCTTAATTGGAAAGAAGCAAAAGCTGAATTGGATAAAGAATTTGACCGAATTAAGAAGAAGTTAGAGTGTTTTGGAAAGGAGGGAGGGCATAATGAATAATAAAAAAAATTTAAATAGGGAGGAATTAGAAAAAGAATATGAGAGAATAAAAAAAATTTTAGATGATGCTTTAGGTAGTGATAATTTTGGTGTATCTCTAACTCGTATAAGAGATTTGCTATGGCGAGATAGATTATCGAGACTTATACTAATATACATAGCCAAATTTGGAAAGTGCTTTTTGAATGATGTAATAACTGCAATCGCTAACAAACACAAAATAAAAACTGGATATCCTTATTATCTCAGAAAAGTATCAAAACTTGCACAATTCGGATTAATTAATATTCATAAATTAATGAACCAAAAAGATGATGATATGTTAGAGAGATATAAAGAATTAAATACGAAATGTCCGAAAAGTCGAATAAACTATTTCGAGTTTAACTTGAATGAAAGAAATTTGAAGATACTGAAAGAATGTATGAAGATGGA
>Ga0190363_1000094_pt1 | contig 48005 bp, 55 predicted proteins | sample 48721867_MG_FD_161272 | JGI IMG/M metagenome (GOLD analysis project Ga0190363, IMG submission 161272) | Hydrothermal vent microbial mat bacterial communities from Southern Trench, Guaymas Basin, Mexico - 4872-18-6-7_MG | ecosystem: Environmental > Aquatic > Marine > Hydrothermal vents >...
CTTGACCCAAAAATTTCTGCAGGATTGGCTATTGTTTTCCTTGTCGTATTAGCTGCATACAAATTATATCAAAGTAAAACAAAATGAGGTAACAAAAATGGAAAAAGACAAACTCCGAAAAACTGTTGTTGCTGTACTCTCGGTAATAGTAACAATAAGCGTGATAGCATATCTCAATACGCTACCGAAGCCAGTTTTTGAGAAACCATACTGGATTAGCATTATTGCATTATTATTTCTGTATTGGATAATTTTCATCAACTGGTATTCCAAACATAAAAAAATAAGTATGGCGTCCCTTCGCTGACTTTTCGGATTGCTTCGCATTTCTCGTTCCTATAGGGAGCGTATAACAGCGAGTATGGTGTTCGCTTTGCTCACTAAACCCTTACGGGCTTCGCATACTCGCCGGACGTTATGCCGACAATCAAGTTAACAGAACCCACAGTTGCAACACTTAATATCCTCAACTTCCTTGCAAATCATTGTTCCTACATCGTCGTGTTGGTGACCGTAGAGAGCAACCCTGATCTTATTACTGTACTTCTTGATTACGTAGCTAAAGCTCTCGGAGACCATGTATGTCGAGAAGTAATCCCAGCCTGGCTCAAGTTCGTACTTCACAAGCTTGCGGAAGAGCACGTGGTGTAGTATAGCCACGATTCTATTAACACCGCTGTACACATGCTTAACATGTTTCTCAAACCTGTTTAGGAGCTTCAGCGTGAACTCCTCATCGCTGAAAGGAAGCTTAATATAGTCTCTATCAGCCCATGTATAGAGTTCGAAGGCCTTAGCTCTAAGTCCTCTAGGGACAGACCTAGCTAAAGCAAGAACAGCACTCGAAAACCTAGCTACCAAAGAACCCAACACTTATCTATGTCGGACTTCGACTTCAAAAATAACATAAAACTACTCATAGGAAGCGACATGCTTCAAAAACTCAGTACAAAACCAGCCCACAGCAAGTTAAGAGAGCGATAGAATACATCGTAAGTACATTAACAAAGACTCAACAACCTTCATGAAGAACCTAAAAACTGTACATAGGCGTTAATACACAGCTCAAAACCTATGTGATACTCAACGACTCCACACATTCGATAAAGAGAAACACAGGATTAAAGAGAAGTAAGCCCGACAACTGTTCTGTTAACTTATTGTTGGTATAACAGCTTGCGGATAAAAAGAAGTTGCCAAAAACAATTTAGGGGAAATCAGAGATTTCCCTTTATCCGCTGTTCTATGACCCGAAGGGCAAGGTGCGAAGAACCAAGGGGCGTCCAAGCCCGCTCATTTAAACTTTTACTACCTATCTTTATTTTCTTTCTTACTATATATTTGCCTAATAATTCCGGCTATCAAATTTATTCTCGGAACTTTCTTCATATAATCCCTGTATGTATTGCCAAACTTTTCTATGTTTATCTTTTCTTCTTCTATCATGGCAAGGCACAGTAGGACAATTAAGATTGCGCCAACAATTAAGCTGATCCAGTGCTGTGAAATAATAATCAGCGCAAAAATTATCAATATATGGCCCAAGTATTCAGGATGGCGAACGAAGGCATATATTCCACTTTCAACAAGAGCTCCCCTGCTAACCTTTCGTGATTTGATTGACCACAGCAGAAAAATAATTCCAAATGCCAAGATTATCCATCCAATATATAGTAATATCGCTAAATTAGCGGAATTATAAAGAAAAATGGTAGATATTATTAGTATTCCATATAAAGTAATATATGCTATGTGGCCAATTAAGTGACCAATACTTTTCTTACGCATAATTTTCATTCCTTCTGATTTTAATCTAGCGGCTTTTATAATTCTTGTAATTACACCTTTGTTTATGAGTTTGAATGTTAAAAAGCTTATGCCACATGTTAATGCGCTACATAGAGGTGTTGGATTGTAGGCTGGGGTTCGCGAGGGATTTAATGGATGTGGTGTCAGGCCATGCCTTCGTAGCGCTGGCATGCTTTCGGCTGTGGCCCCCTCCTCTATAGAGTATGTCGATGTGTGTTGCGCATGAGGTTTCTTTGCGATAATGGTTGTAGCTTCGCTCATTAATTATGATGAGTGGTTACTGCATGAAGTCACTTAGCCTTGCAATATACTTAATGTTGATGGCATACTCACTATGTTTTGTGATCGGAGCATACAAGGATCACGGTAGCTAATCTACTTCAAGGTAAGAGGCCAAGCCTTAGTACTATCTCGGAGATTTCACTATCTTACACGCTAATGATGTTGGAACCATCGATAGTACCTATCACATTAACGCTGATCTATGTAGCAATGGTAGTAGCATCTAGAATGACGAGAAAAGTAAAGCTCTACCAAAGACCTTCATAGCTAACATAAAGCCACTCAAAACTACACAACACCTCAAGGGGTTCCTAACCGTGCTCGGAGCATCCGAGGGTGTTGCGTGATGGTCGGGTCTTGGGGTAAGGTTATATCAGCTATAAGAAAACTGATGAATGTGGGGCTAGTGTATGGGTAAGATGAAGCGGCGTTACTTAAAGAAGTACTATGGTAGGCTTAGTCTGAGGCGTGAGCTAGTATACGTGTTTAGGTATATCTGTAGGCAGCTTAGGCTTATTCAGCAGGAGTGCTTCTTAATATTGTTGCTATTATTTGCTGAGATTGGTAGGTGGCTTAGCCCCGAGGCTTGAGAGCAAAGGGCTGGTTGAGAGGAAAAAGAGAGAAATGAGAAATATTGTTTTGCTAAAATAAATAAAAATTATAAGAGAATTTAAGGTAGTGAAGAACATGAAAAATAAAACTAGAAACAAATCATGGTTTTAGTTCGTAGCCTAAGTCTTTGAGAACAAGCCTCAGCGGGTATATAGCACTAGCTATTGCAGCGAGCTTTCTAAGAGACTTCTCAAACAAGCTTCTAGCAGGCAGATCTCAGTCTAGTTAACCTAGTGTAAGGTGTAGTGCCGCTTGCTCTAATTTTTACATAATGGTTCCTTACCTTGGCGAACAGCATGTAGTCTTCTTGCAGCTCTTTCCTTACTTACTTCCTTCATTAAGTTCTCTATGCGCTCTCTGTATACTGACTCAATGTATTCTCTAGCATCCCTAGCCCTCACTACTAATCACCTTGATGGTTCTTCGTTAGAAGTGGTCGGCTATGTGTATATAAAGGGGTAAAGAATTCGGTCATCCACAGCTGTTCATAACTACGTATCAGCTGAGACAGGTTACTTCATCCTTTCCGTCGGTTTTCCCGTGTTCATCATCTATCATTTTTGTATTTACTCTTCTACTGTATAAAAGCTTAAATTGGCGTTTTCACTTATGGTTTCTTAGATGATGATACGACGGTCTTCGGAGCTTTTGCTGTGAAGTACGCTTTTTCCCTTGCTGACATGTTTTATTGTATTTTTACTCCGTATTTTTCAGCAACTTCTTTAAGTATTTTCAATGTTTTCTCGTAGATTTCATTTAGTTTCTTGGCGGTTCTTGCTTCGGCATAGATTCTTATTTTAGGTTCTGTTCCCGAAGCTCTAACAACCACCCATGATTTATCTGGCATGTTAAGTCTTAACCCGTCAATTGCTAGTTCTGATTCATAGTTTTTGAAGATTTCACGCATTTTCTCATGAGCTCCTTTAACTATCTTATGTTTTATTTCGTTAGGTACTTTAAATGAAACTCTTATTTGAGGGTATTCAGGTATGTCCTTTAATAATTCCTCTATAGTAACTCCTTTCTCTAGCATGTGGCTTGTAAGTAGGGCTGCTTGATATATTCCGTCAACCCAGTATCCCCAATCAGGATCTATAAGCTTCCAAGGTTCGGCGGACATTACAGCTTTTGACCCGTACTCTACGAGTTTCTCATGTGTTTTACCTAGCTTTGTTCTAACAATTTCTCCCCCATATTTTTCGACGACTTCATCTATTGCAAAGGAAGTGTCAATGGAGACTATCACTATGCCGCTACCTTTTTCTAGAAGCTTAACTTTAGCATAGTAAGCTATTAGTCTATCATTTAGAACGAATCTTCCATTGCTTGTTAGAGCTGAGAGCCTATCAGCGTCGCCGTCGTGCGCGAAAGCTACGTCAACACCTGCTGTCTTAGCTACTCTACCTAAACCCTCTAAAACGTCAGGTCTTGGCTCGGGCGTTCTTCCGGGAAATAGTCCGTCAAAGTGGCAGTTTATTGATAGCACTGATGCACCAAGCTTCCTAAGAATTAACGGTGTAATGTTTGATGCTGCACCATTTGCGCAATCAACTATGACTTTAATTTTCCTCCTTATTTTCTTAGGCCTAAACTTAGATAGAAGCTTGTCAATATATTCATCAACGACTTCCGGATAATATTCTAAGTCCCCGACACCATCCCATTTGGCATATGCGAATTTCTCATTTAAAATTATGTCTTCAAGTTCTTCCTCCATTTTCTCAGTGAACTCCATACCCTTACTGTCGAAACATTTTATTCCATTATCTGGAGGTGGATTATGGCTTGCAGTAATCATAACTCCGCCGTCAAGTCCTAAGTGAGGTGCTGTAAAGGCAAGTACAGGTGTTGGAGCTAAGCCTATACTAATGACGTCAACTCCACCTGCCATAAGACCTGAAGCTACGCTTGATGAAAGTAATGGTGATGTTAATCTTACATCGTAACCTACAGATATGGCGCCTTTACCTCCAATAAATGTTGCCATGGCTAAGCCTACTTTATAAGCTATTTCCGGAGAAACTATTTTACCGTACTCGCCTCTTATCCCCGCTGTTCCGAAAAGCTTGCCCACTTGCTTAGCACCAGAAATAACATATTTAGACAGCTTATACTAAAGCATTAGGTAAAGAAACTAAAAGTTAGAGGTGAAATTTTAGTGATAGATGTGCATTGTCATTTACACGATGAAGTTTTCGACAAAGATAGAGACAAGGTTGTAGAGAGAGCTAAGAAGAGAGGGTTAAAATATATCATAACTGCTGTAATCAGGCCTGAAGAAATATCTAAGGCTTTAGAAGTTTTTAGAAGATATGGTGGCTTCGTTCAATTAACTATAGGACATGATCCCGTGCTTGTTGATAAAGAGGTTTTTGAAAAACAAATGGAGAGTATTAGAAAGAACATTGATTTAATAGTGGGAATAGGGGAGGTAGGTCTTGACTACTGGTGTGTTAGAGATCATGAGGCCCGTAAGTTGCAAGAAAAATTCTTTATTGAATGGATTGAATTCTCCAGAACATACAATTTACCCTTAATTGTCCATTCAAGAAGCGCTGGTAAATATGCGATAAAAGTATTGCTAGAAAACAAATTTTACAACGCCATAATGCATGCTTATGATGGCTCAGTAGGATATGCTATGGAAGCAGCTAAGTATGGCGTAATGTTTTCTATTCCGCCAAGTGTCACATATAGTGTTCAAAAGCAGAAGCTTGTGAAAAAACTCAGTTTAGAAAATTTACTTTTAGAAACTGATTCACCAGTATTAGCGCCTATAAAGGGTGAAAGAAATGAGCCATCAAACATTATCTATTCTGCTAAGAAAATAGCTGAAATAAAAGGTGTTAGCTTAGAAAAAGTTGTTGAGATAACAACAGAAAACGCCTTAGAGATTTTTAAACGTTTAAGGAAATGAACAGCGTCTCTTTAGTTTTTAAGTTAAGAATAGCTATTGTTGCTTCACCTGTTAGGTACCCGCATGCTTCACCTGGATTAATAACTAATGTGCCATCGATATTTTTAACATCTTTACTATGTGTATGTCCGTAAACTACGACGTCAAACATTTTACTTTTAACTAATGCATCAACAATTACGTGGTGTGTTCCATGGGTTAAAGCTATTATCACATTATCGTACTTTATTACTGCAACTTCCTCCTCAAGTTTAACATAGTATTTAGCGGCAAGTTCCCTCATGTATTTCTTTTCTCCATCGTTATTTCCGAAAACACCGATTACAGGTATTCCTCCTTGGGCTAGTCGTTTAAGTGTAAATGGTGCAATCCAGTCTCCAGCATGAAGTATTAGTTCAACTTTATTTTCTCTAAAAATCTTTATTGCTTCATCTACAGCTTTCTGATGGTCGTGGGTGTCTGAAATTAACCCTATGATTGCCAAGTTAACTCACCTAGTTCTTAAAAGTAATGAACAAACTTAATAACCTTTGATTTAAAATATTATTAGTGTAGTTATTGGGAGGTTATTAGTCTAATAATAACGCATGGTATTTAAAATGCCAGGCAGAATAACGCCAGAACTCTGTGTTAAATGCAAAGGTGTTCGTAGATTATGTGGTAAGCCTGTTTGCCCTATTCTCTTAAGATTTAAAGCTTCCGTAAGAACTCTCTCACAAATCAGAATTGAAGGCGACAACACAGTTTTTGGGCCTACTCCACCCACGTTAATTGTTGGTGAAGGAGGATACCCTGAAGTAAACGTTTACTCTGGAATAGCACCAGTCGAAGAGGAAGATGCAAAAATCTTTGATAACCCTACTAAATGGTGGGGTAAGCTTTCTCTTAAAGGAATAGTAGAGTTAAGATCTTCACTCCTTCTTCCACGAGCCAAATACAGAATTACAATAGCTAAGTATTTTAACTATCCGAGCAGTTTTCATGAATTACAATTAGCCTCCGTATCATTACGTCCCCTAGATACCGAAGTAAAGCTTAAGAAAAGGCCTCTTCCAATACTCAGGTTTGATGGGCTTTTAGCACCACTAGGTCCTACAGCACCCTTCCAAAGATTAAGAGTTATTGATAATCCTAAGCTAACTAAAGTTATAGAAAGAGTTATTTACGATACGGACTTAAAGGCGCTCAATGCAGTAATAGAGCTTTACACCAAGGGAGTTTCAATATACGATATCATAAGGATTTTTTCCGCGGGACTCCTAGGCAGACTTAATGAAAGAAAGCTTGTACCTACCCGTTGGTCAATAACAGCCATTGATGTAATAATAGGGAATAAGCTTGTAAAAGAGATTCGTAATAATCAGCCCATAAGCGAAATACTGCTATACAATGTAACATACCTTGGAAATCACTTTGAAATACTGCTATTACCAAGCATATATTCGTTTGAAATGATAGAGATATGGCTGCCAAGTACTCCTTGGACTGCTACGTCTATGAAACCTATAATTATTGAAAACTACGAACTTTGGGATGCCAAATTAAGAGGAGAAATGGATGGAGGCTACTATGCGCTAAGACTTGGTGTTCTTGAAAACCTATATAAAATGAAAAGGCAAGCTTCCATTGTTGCTATAAGAGAAATAAGGCCAGATTATTATGCCCCAGTTGGTAATTGGCACATTAGGGAAAGTGCACGTAAAGCTTTTCTAAAGAAGCCTGAAAAATTCGCTACAGTCGAGGAAGCCTTAGAGTTTATGAGGACAAGGCTAAAGACGCCAGTGGAATACATAGTTAAAAAATCTATTCTGTTAAGAAACATGCTAAGACAGGGCAAGATAATAGATTATTTTTAAATAAAAAGCTTAAGCTTACCATTTGTTTAACTCGTTAACCCATTCCTTAGTTACCTCTTTAGCAAATGCCGCTAAGAGTTTTGATGCATTTACTGCGTCATTCAAATCTAATACTTCAATAGGCGAATGTATGTATCTTGTTGGTATAGACACTGTTCCTACAGGTATGCCTTCCCTTGCAAGCTGAATAGCTGCTGCATCTGTTGCCCCTCCAGTTAAGACTTCAAGCTGATATGGTATCTTTTCCTTTTCAGCAACTCTAATCAAAAGTTCTCTAACCTTTGGATGTGAAATATTTCCTCTATCCATTATTTTTATTGCTGGCCCTTTGCCTAACTGAGTTATCCAGTCCTTCTCCTCTACTCCGGCAATATCGTTTGCTATTGTTACATCAACAGCTATGCCCACATCAGGACTTATGGAAAAAGCGGAAACTCTAGCTCCCTTAAGCCCTATTTCCTCCTGAACAGTAAATACTGCATAAACATTTGCTTCTAATGAATCATTCCTTAATAATTTAAGCATGTAAGCTAATGTAGCTGCACCTACTCTATCGTCAAACGCCTTACCTGTTACTTTATCGCTTCCACCGAGTCTTGCAACTTCTCTATCGAAAACTATTACCGAACCCACTTTTACACCTAGTTTTTCAGCTTCCTCCCTACTACTTACACCGATGTCAACGAATAACTTGTCCATTTCTAATACCTGTTTCTTCTCCTCCGGAGTCATTATGTGCGGCGGTTTCATCCCTATTACTCCGCGAAGCCTGCCTTTTGAAGTCACAACAATAACTCTTTGGCCAGGAAGAACTCTTTCATTCCATCCCCCCACTCCTGTAAACCTTAGAAAGCCTCTACTATCTATATGAGAAACTATGAGCCCTATTTCATCAATATGTGCTGCAACCATTAGCTTAGGAGCGTTTGAACTCTCACCCTCCTTTAAAGCTACAATATTTCCCAATTTATCAGTCCATATTTTATCAGCTAACTCTCCAACCTCCTCCATAATGAGCCTCCTTATTTCAAATTCATAGCCTGAAACACCTATTGCATCCGAGAACTTTTTTAGCAATGAAAAGAACGACGCTTTTACTTCTTCACTAACCATGTTCAGCACCGTTGAAACTATTTTAACGGAGAAAGTGAAAAGTCTTTCTCAAAAATTTATATAAAAGCAAAGTAAGGCTTCTAATTTACTCTTCCAAGCACTTTATGAAACGTGTTTTTCCTACATATTTTACAATAATGATAAATTCTACCTATTTTTTCTAAATCAAAGCTTACATCAAGCATCCATTCGTTTCCGCATTTTTCACATTTTAAAAGCCATTTGGTCATTGCATTCATTACCCTAGAAATTTAGCTAGCAAATTTTCAATATTCGAACATGTATTTTTAACTTCATCAATAACGTCAATAACGTCGCCGCAAAGGAGGGGCTCAAGCATGTCTATTGTTTCTAAGGGAATATACATTTTCCTCTTAACTTTTTCATAACCACATCTACTACACTTATGGACTTCACTTATTTTAATTAATGGTCTTAAGTTTTCCTTAGCTAAATCTTTCTTTAGAAATAATGGTCCCTCAACCACTATGTACTTGTGCATTGTTTTTTCACTTGCATAATGACCACAGTTAGGGCATGTTTCAATGTTTATCTTAACTAGTTTAGAAAACTTTACTGGTTCATTAGTTTCACAAGGCTTTTGCTCAACACCTTTAACCACGGGTTCTAAGCTTGTTTCCTCGTTAAACACTGTTGCAGTTTCTGTGGAATGAGTCATTGCTTTTACGGCTGATATTTTTCCATGCAATAACTTAGACTTTATTTCACTAATTAATGAAGATACTGCTGAAAACACTTTCAACCCCTAAAGGACATATCTTTGTTGTGGAAAAGGTTTTTAGGTTAACGCCTCTTGAATCTAAAATTCCATTAAAATAAAGTCTATTATATGAAGTATTGCTGAGCCTTCATTAATTATCCTATGCTTTACAGCGTAAGGTATGTATATTAGGGAGTATGGTTCTATAAAGAAGGGTTTTTCTTTAAAATCTATAAACTCTATTTTACCTATTCCATCAACTACGTAGTATATGTGCTCATTTCTTGTTTCTCTAAATCTTTCAAGGAATTTTTCAGGCGCTATCATAAGAGAAACTATTTTTAAAACCTTCTTCCTCCTTATATTAAGTTTCAATAGTTCATATAGCTTATAATTATTGATACTTACTTTAATTGCTCTATTACTTATCTTTCTTGGAAACATTTGTTCTTGCCCTCAAAATGCCGTTTTCCACAAGTTTCTTTAAAACTCTTCGTAAAACCTTCCTTATAATCCATCTTTTAGAAATATTACCATAAAGCCTAATAGCTGTTTTCCTAAGGCTTTCGGTTCTTGTCAAATCCTCTAATATTTGTTTCTCTTCCTCACTAAGATCTTTACAGTATCTTAAGCCTATCCTAGCTATTTCTACAGGTTTTAAGCCTAGCCATGGATCTTTATAGTCGAGTTCGCTAAGTTTTTTAATCACCTTAAACTCTATGATAGTGACGTATTCGTTAGAGTCTAATTCACCGTAGTTCTTCTTAAGTTCCTTAAGTAATTCCTTTTTAGACGAAAATCCATCTTTTAGGGCATCGTTGTCTGTTAAGTCCTTTACCCTTTTATGAATTATTCTAACTATTTTAGCTAAAGCTACGGGCCTTCCTCCTCCATGTATGAATACTTCATCGTATTTTGGCTTAACAATACCTAGTCTTATAGTAGCTTTCTTTTCTTCTTTAAGTATTTTTTCAACATATTTTCCCTTAACCATTAAGTGTCTTCCTATGAATCTTATCTTAGGCTTTTTCTCTCCTCGAACCATTTCCTAGTACCCATTACAGTACTTATTATATAGTAGCTTTTACACTATAAAATATTTAGAATGCAATGATGATCTGTTTCGAGAGCATACATGCTCTCGACTGTTTGATTAAAGGATGAAATGGGGCCAAAGCGCTGAGCATTAACTATATTGGATACTCTACTTCAACAGGCCTCCTTTGATATGCTGATTTAATTATTGATTCGCATATGGCTAATGCCTTAATGCCATCTTCAATAATGACTCTAGGCTTTCTTTTCTCAATTATTGATTTAAGGAAATCTTCATCCTCTAAACGTAAAGGTTCCGGTTTAGGTATCAATGGTTTTACTACTTGGTCTTTCTTAAACACTACAAGTTCTTCGCTTACAAAGTCCATATTAACTACTGCTTGATCCCCTGTTACTGAAAGATACCTTATCTTGTAGGGTGTTACCCAATTTGTTTCGAAAATCCCTGAGAATTCCCCATAATCTATTATGAATAATGCGTAGTCCTCATAGTAACTATGTTTTAAACTACCGATTTTTCCATAAACAACTTGTGCTTCTTTATTGAATACATATCTTACTAGGTCAATATCATGTATTGATAGGTCCTTTATGACGCCGGCATCCCAAGGTCTATTGGGCCACCAAGAAGTTCTCTTACTGTTTATAGCGAGAATTTTTCCTAATTCTCTTCTGGCAACGTTTTTTAAGTAATTTACTAATGGATGGTATCTCATAATAAAACCAACAGACACTATTTTTCCTGAAGACTTAGCTATGTCGTAAAGCTTAAGTGCTTTATCTAAGGTATCAGTTAATGGTTTCTCTACAAGAACATGAAGACCGTGTTCTAAAGCTTTAACAGCGTGTTCATAATGTAAATTAGTAGGTGTAGCTATTATTGCGGCATCAAGTTTCTCTTTTCTTAAAGCTTCATCTAAGCTTCTATAGTATTTCGCATTATATATTCTAGCTAATCTCCTTATTCTCTCAATGTTTAAATCGACAAGAACTAGCTCGTTAACTAACTCCCCCTTTAGTGTTCCTAAAACTCTTGCGTGATTAGCTCCCCAACCACCAACACCAACTAGCATAACATTTAACATTTTAGACACGTTTTCAGATTTTTCGCATAGTTTTTCTAATGCATAGACATATATTTATCCTTGGTATTAAAGTATGAGTTTAGAAAGAAGAATAATAGAGTTTTTAAGAGAGAACCCTGGAGCTAATGCTAGAGAGATAGCTGAAGCTTTAGGCGTAAGTTATGGAAGAATCCAAGCAGCACTCTATAGACTTCGTGAAAAAGGAGCCGTTATTAAGACAGGTTTCGGCTATGCTGTTTCACATACATTAAGAAATTACCTAGAAGAATATCGTGAAACAGAAATCAGAAGATGGGACACTAAAACAACTCAGCTTATGGAGAAAACTAAAGAAGCTTTTGAGAGAAGAATTGAGGAACTTGAAAAAACTGTAAATGAACTTTTAAAGCAATACTCGGTGTTAAAGGAGAACATAGGAACTATAAGTAAAAAGCTTGAACAATTACTTAGCAACATTAAGAACTTGGAAAGAAAAGTTAGTGAGTTAAGTAATATTATTAGTAGTGTCCCGACTAAGCGCAAAGAAGAAAAGGATCGCTTTCTCATGATGTTAAAGAAGGAAGGTATCATGGATGTAGGGAAAGCAAGAAGCTTGGCAATAAGATCCCTTGAAGAATATGTTAGAAGCAATAGTGTTGTTGCCGTGTCATCCTTTATAGTTGATAGGGAATTTTACGAGAAGTTTAAGAGAAAATTCCCTATCCCGAAAGATAGAGTAAGCAGTCTCAGCGAGAAAGAGAAAACATTACTAAGAGCATTAGTTGATGAGGGTTTAGCATATTTACATAGAGGTATCGAGTATAGACTTGTTTAATATTAAATGTACTTTGCAAGATTTGTTTCAATAATAGAAAACGGTTTAAGCCTAGTATTACTATCAACAACACTGCCAGCAAATAACACGCTACTAGCTCCAATATAACAATTACATCCAATTATTGCTCCAAGTTTTAAAATAATCTTATTTCCTATTCTTAATGGGTGAAGTCTGCTTACCTTTATTCCGGAAGGCATTATGTTAAGGGTTACTGTTCGCGGGCCTATGGTAGTTTCTGAACCAACAATGGAGTCCCCTATGAAACTGAATGAACTTATAGTTGTTCTAGGCTGAATGGATGAATTTTTGATTTCCGAGTAAGCTCCTATAAGTACATTGTTCTCTATTGATGCATATTCTCTTAAAAACGCGTTGGCACCTATGAACGAGTTTTTACCTATATACACTGGTCCTTTAATTATGGCATTATGGTCTATTTCGGCATTATCGTCTATGTACACTGGACCCTCAATTATGGCTTTAGAAGACACTTTAGCTTTACTGCTAACATATGCTCCTTTAAATTCTAACAGGATATTGCGGTTTGCTTCAAGAATGTCCCATGGGTATCCTACATCTATCCACCACTTATTCCACATGTAGTAGGTTATTTGCTTCCTACTAGCTAATTTGTTTAGGGCATTTGTGAAATTTCCTTCAGCTTCAATATGCTCAAATAACTCATGAGGGAGAACAAATATTCCAGCAATAGCTAATGTACTACCGATTTTTTCAGGTCTGGGTTTCTCCTCTATTTTAATTACTTTTCCTTCACTAACATATGCTATTCCATAAGATTCCACATCTGTTTTAGGTGACAGCATTATTACTCCTTCCGAACCTTTGTTTATGAATGTTTCATATGTTCTTAGGTAAGCTTCCTTACTTACTATTATATCGCCGTAGGCTAGTATGAAATAGTCTCTTTTACTTAGAAACTCTTTTGCAGCAAGAACGGCTCCTTCTATTCCCGGCTCCTTTTGATAAGCAATTGTGATGAGTAGTTTAGAACTCCATTTCTCTATAACATATTTGCTAACTTCCTTTTCTGAAACAACAATTATTACTTCTTCTATGGGGAGTGTCGAAAGTCCTTCTAAAACGTAGTCTATTATGGATTTCCCTACAACCCTTAAGAGGGGTTTAGGTATGCGGTCGGTTAACGGTCTTAGTCTTACACCCTTCCCTCCAGCTAAAACAACGGCTTTAAGTCTTGAATATAGAGACATGTTTAATCATCTCACTCTACTGTTACAGTTTTAGCTAAGTTTCTTGGCTTATCAGGGTCATATCCTCTTTTTACAGATGTATAGTAAGCTATTAACTGTAGGATAGGAGTGTATGTTATTGGTGAAATTATGTAGCTTTGCTTAGGTAAAACAAATATGTAGTCAAGTTTTTCAACTATTTCATCATTTCCTTCAGTAACTAAGCCTATAGTGTAGGCGTTTCTAGCTTTCATCTCCATAATGTTTCCTTCAACACTTTCCTTATTTTCATCGTCAAGAACTATGAAAAGTACTGGGAAACCGTCTTCAACTAAAGCTATAGGTCCATGTTTGCTTTCTCCTGCAGGATAAGCCTCTGCATGTATGTATGCTATTTCCTTTAATTTTAAAGCGCCTTCCATAGCTATGGGTACGCCTAATCCTCTCCCTAAGTAGTAAGCACTGTGTTTCATACTTAACGTATTAGCTAAGTTTAAAGCTAATGCTTCATTCTTCAATATTATGTTTTCAACAAGCTTAGGTACTTTGCTTAATTCAGCTATTTTCTCAAGATACTCTGATGGCAAAAGTTCTCCTTTAAGTTCAGCAAGTTTTAGTGCTAAAACAAGTCCTACTAAGACTTGTGTTGTAAAAGTTTTAGTGGCTGCAACCCCTATTTCCGGGCCTGCTCTAGTATATATTGTTAAGCTACTTTCTCTAGGTATGGCGCTGTCTACAACGTTAGAAATTGATATTACTTTCGCTTTTTTGCTTTTAAATAATCTAAGAGCCATTAAGGTATCTATTGTTTCTCCGCTTTGAGAAATAGCTATTAATAGGTCATTGGAGTTTATAGCTTTAGCATACTTAGAGTATTCACTTGATATGAAAGGATAAGCCACTATACCGGATAGCTTTGCTAAGTAGTTCTCATATACAAGTCCTGCGTGAAAACTTGTTCCTGCAGCAGTTATAAACACTCTTTCAGAATTAAGAATAAGGTTAGCTGCTTTCTCCACTTCTTTTCCTAAGCCTAAAAGGGTTTCATTAAGTGCCTTTGGCTGCTCATGAATTTCTTTAAGCATGAAGTGAGGGTAGCCTGCTTTAGCTGCCATTTCAGGGGTCCAGCTTATAATTCTAATTCTTGAGTCAATGCTGACTTTTCTTTCACTTTCTAAATCTTCTATGAAAACCTCTGTTGGCGTTATATACCCTACTTCATTATCTTTAAGTACAATTACTTTTCTTGTATACTCTAAAAACGCAGGGATATCGCTAGCTAAGAAATTAAAGCCGTTCCCTAACCCTATAATTAAGGGGGAATCTTTCTTAGCAAAAAATATTTTTTCCGAATCATATATTGTTACTAGCGCTATTGCAAAGCTTCCTTTAATTTTCCTGATAGCTTCTTTAAACGCTTCATAAGGTTTAAGCCCTTTCTTAAGGAACTCCTCCATTAAGTGTGATACAACTTCGGTGTCTGTTTCACTTAAAAATATATGACCATTCTTTCGTAATTCCTTTCGTAATTCATCAAAGTTCTTTATTATCCCATTGTGAACTACAGCTATTGCTCCTCTACAATCACTATGCGGATGCGCATTAGTATCACTTGGTACTCCATGAGTTGCCCAGCGTGTATGCCCTATTACAGTGTACCCTGGTGTGCCATCAAAGTTAAGTTTAGAATGAACCTCTTGAATTTTTCCTTTTCCCTTCTTAATAATTATTTTATTATCGAAAATAACGGCTATTCCTACACTATCATAACCTCTATATTCAAGCTTTTCTAGACTTTTTCTTATAGCTCTTGCTGGATTAACTATGACTCCTGGTAAGCATGTTAAACCGACAATGCCGCACATAGAGTCTTTCATTCCTCACCAAGTTTTAACTTTCAATTTAAGCTTCTTAGTTAAAAGCATTAATTTCCCTAAATCAACACTTGTTCTAAATACGCTCAAGAATAGCACTAATAAAAATGTATTGTACAGGCTTACAGTAAACGCTCCTAATAGGTTGAAGTTCACATATATTAAAGTGTTTATCCATGCTAAATGCTTCTCAGAGAGCTCAAGAACTTTCTCTACAATAAATTTCCCTGAACCCTCAAAAGACTTAATTAAGAGCTCTCTAGCGCTATAAAGCTCCATATCCTCCTCTATTAAAATGGGCTTGTTAAGCACAGCTGGAGGTAAGTAGTATATTAAGGGGAAAACTAGTGATCCTAGAAGGGTTGCAAAAAGTAGCAGTGTTTTCAGTTTCTTATTGTTTAACTTATTAAGTACGTAAACTAAGAAGGGATAAGACCATAGTATGTATTGCGGGTTTTGCACCTTATTAAATATTATGAAGGATAATGTTATTAGAGAGAAGGCCTTGAAAAGAGGCTCCTTATCAGCATTTTCAACATTCACTGTTAACAGTATTATTAAATACATTGAGGCAAAAATAGGTATCCAAATCCAGCTTAGCGCATCGGAATACTCAAAGCTATGATTTGTTAAAAGCATGGGTACGTTAAATATTGAAAGCATTTGAGGATATCTTGATGCGTGAAATTCCAATACTTTTTTAACCATGAGAACGGGGTTAAGCAGGAGAAACGGTAGTGAAATAGCAATTACAGGTATTGAGAAGTAGATTAGAAACCTTACGAATACTTTTCTATCCTTAATAACCCTATATGCTAACGGTATAAACAGTAAAGGAACAAATTTTAAAGCAGTACCTATACCCCATAAAAACCCCGATGCTCTATATTTTTTCTCAACAAATAAGTATGCTCCCCAAATCATGAAAAATACCATGAGCGGATCAAATTGGTATGCTAAGTAAACTATCCAAACAGGTATTCCATAAAACCACCATTTAGCAATATTCCATCCCTCTCTTTTATAAAGTAAATAACCTGTAGCAACTATTGTTACAAGTAAAGGTATTCTCATGAAGAGCTTCATAAAGTCAAGATAGTATACACTAACAATGCTAATCATCTGTACTAATACTTCAAAAATACCTTTAGCTATGATGTATGTTGCTATGAAAACTATTGGCGCTAAAGGCATATAGCCTGCTTTTTTAGCGTCACTGTAAATTCTAAGTACATTTTTGCTCTCAGCAATTTTTGCCCACTCTAGAAACACACTAATGTCATAATAGTTCCATGCAACCCAACTAGAGGCAATTAGGAGAATTATTGCTAAGGCAAGTAGTGTCCACTCCTTCCTTAAGTGCCGCTTAATCCATGGTAGGCTCAATTTCCAAAGTCCTCTATTAATAAATTGGCTTCTAATTTCTCACTTAACTACATAGTAATCTTTATTTTTCTTGCTTATTTCTTTATTTCAATAATTAAGCCTTTAGCTGACATTCTAGCATCCATAGGCTGTCCTCCGAGAATGTCTATTGCAGTACTAACTTCAGCTACTCTACCTGGAGCTAATGCTATCATGCATCCTCCGCCTCCAGCACCAGTGAGTTTCGATCCTAATGCTCCAGCTTGTCTTGCAGCATAAACTAAATCGTTTAACTCCTTAGTTGAAACACCAAGAGAGTCAAGAAGGCCGTGATTGATGTTCATTAGTTCCCCTAGTTCAACAACGTTGCCTTTAATTAAAGTCTTTTTTGCTTTCTCCGTTATTACGCCTATTAACTTTATTATTGGATTAATTATTTTAGGGTTTTTTTCTCTTAGCTTTTTCACCTTAGCTACTAACTCCTTTGTCGTGCTTTTTCTCTCAACATATCCTATGACTATGGGGTATTCTTCAGTGAGTTCTAAATGTTCTATGACAGGTTCCGGTTCTTGAGGTTTAATGTATATTGTTCCCCCATAGGTAGCTATTGAAGTATCCATCGGACTTGCTGCTCCCTGTACTTCAAGCTCTGTTCTATGTCCCAGTTTAGCTATTTCCTTTTTCGATAATTCATAACCTAAAGCGTAAGCGTATGCAGCTACTGTTGCTACAGCAACAGCGGCACTCGTTCCTAAACCTGCCCCTACAGGCATTGATGAGCGAACTTCTATGTTAACTCCTTTATATTCACCTATGTGTTTTGCCGTTAACTCTATGGCTTTCTTAACATAGCTTACTGCTGAAACAACTCTTCCATAATCCGTTTCTAAAGTTAACTCTCCAGTATCACTTATGAACGTAAGTATTACACCTGGAATTTTAAGATCCATTGCTGAAATTTTTAAGTTCTTATCGCTTCTAAGCTCTGCTTTAACATATAGTCTTCGAGATATTGCTGTGACTATTGCCGGTTCACCATAAACTATAGCATGCTCTCCGAAGAGCGTAACTTTTCCAGGGGCTGAAACAACTACTTCAACCATAGTTTTAACCTCTAAAATGGGCTTGCTACACTTTCACCGAAATTCAATGCTTCTTGAAGTTGTCTAACGTCATATGCTATAAAGCCCATAACAGCGTCTGGCATTTTCTCCTTAACCTTCCTCTTAAAATATTTAATTCGTTCCTCATACTCTTTAGGGTTATCTACAATGTCTAATTCCTCATAAACGTATATTGTATCGTTAATTTTTGCAGTACATATGAGATGTAAACCTACTTCTCGAACCATTTCCTTAGTTCTAATGCAGAAAAACCTCTGAGTACCCTCAGTTACCTTTACGAAATCATTAAAGTCCATAATGTATGCTACGGCTCCCCCCACGAGCAACACCTATATTTAGGATTAACATACTACATTATAAAACGGTTAGGGATTTAGCAAAAATAGTAGTGCTATATGAGATTCTAAGGTGATGGATAATGTTAGAAGACCTACCGCCAGAAATAAGGCTAAAGCTTCTCAGAATGCAGAAGAAGCTTCTTTCAGAGAGAAAGGAGACCAAAGAGGAGAGGAAAAAAGATCCACGTGACATTGTATTAGAAGTTCTCGCTGATGATAAGGCCAAGGAAGTCTTAAAGGCGGCTGAAGAACAATATCCTCACGTAATAGATAACATCATTACTGCATTAGCTGAGTATATTGTGAAAAACAATGTGAAATCTATAGATGCTTACGAACTTTACGAAATATTCTTAGCTCTTGGACTTCATGTGAAATTACCTTTAAAAATAAAGGTTGTAAAAGGAGGGAAGGAGATTAGTTTTGAAGAGTACCTTAGAGAGAAAGAAGAGCATTAAATTCTTATGTACAAAATGTAAAAGAATTTTCATGAAACCACATATAAAATGTCCTTTTTGCGGCAGTCTTGTGAGAGCAGAAATTAAGAAAACAAATGAACTTAGAATAGTTGAAGAAAACAGTGGCATATGGAGATTTAGTAATAACCTGCCTGAAATTCCCTCGGAACATGTAGTCTCACTTCACGAAGGCTTTACTCCCATTATTACGGCAAAAAACTTTGCTTTAGTCGTGAAGTTAAATAATGTTTTCATAAAGGATGAAACAAGAAATCCCACCGGAAGCTTTAGAGATAGAGTTGCAACTCTAGTTGTTTCACATGCAAAATACATTGGAGCTAAGAAGCTTGTTTGCGCTACTGATGGAAATTTAGGAGCATCTATTTCAGCTTATTCTGCAAAGGCAGGGTTAAGATGCATAGCTGTTGTTCCTTCAAATGCGGATTATGGGAAAATACTTCAAATGGAAGCGTTTGGCGCTGAAATATACGAATACGGAAAAATAATCGATGAAGCCATAGTTAAGGCGAAGGAAATAGTGTTAAGCGAAGGGTTTTATGAAGCTACAGCTGAAGAAAATACTTTGTCAATAGAGGGTTTAAAGACCATAGCTTATGAGCTAGCTTTTCAACTTAAAAGCATAGATTGGCTAGTCTTGCCAGCAGGTTCCGGTTTAACTTTGCTCTCCATTCTAATAGGACTTGAAGAATTAAGTGATTTAGGGGCTCTCAAAAAGCATCTCAAAATACTTATTGTTCAGTCTAAAACATGTTCTCCGATAGTCGATGCCTTACGAGAAGATAGAGTTATAGGGGAGAAGCAGAAGAAGGAAAAACATATTCCAGGATTAGATGTATGTAAAACACCTTTGCTTAGTTTTATTATTGACCATCTAAGTATAGCTGAAATGTATGGTGTAAGAGTTTCATATACTGAAGCATTAAATTATGTGAGTGTAGTGGCTAAATCAGAGGGTCTCTTCATAGAACCTGCTGGAGCAGCTGCCTTCGCTGGTTTAGCGTTTTTCTCAAGAAAATCTGGAGAAATTCTTCCAGACGACAACGTTGTGATTTTAGCTCCAGCAACAGGTCTTAAAGCGCCGTTAACGTATAGTAGAGAGCCCCCTAGAAGGAAATATGGTTCCCGTCTTACAGGATTAAGCACGAAAATGCTCATATTAAACGCTCTTAGAAATCAAGGAGAACTTCACGGATATGCTATATGGAAGAGTTTAGGGCTTTCAGTTTCTGTTCAAGCAATTTATCAGCATCTTGATGAATTAGAGAAAACAGGGCTTGTTGAAAGTAAAAGAATTGGAAGAAGGAAACTGTATAGGCTGACTAAAAAAGGTTACGAAATAATCTCTGCTTTAAAATAGCATTTTACATAGGTTTTCCTAGTTTTAAAATGGATTTTATATAGCGAAGAGCAACCATAGGTTCTAATACGCCAGCACGGGTTTCTCTAAGAATTCTTTCTATAGCTATAAGTCTCATCCATCTATGTTTTTTCATAGAGTATCTAAGTAAAGGGCATCCATAAACAGGTTTCCAGAGCTTAATACCTGCTTCTTGAGATAGTTTTACTGTATCATACTTTGTTAAGGCGAAGGCGCTTGGTATATTTACTCTCATAACGCTTTTTCTAAAAGGAAAATCTATGGTGTAACTTGATGTAGAAATTATGTCTCCGAAAGCTACTATGTGCACTTTTCTTTCTAAAGCATAATCGTATATGGTATTCGCCATTATAGGATAACATAAACTACACGGCATGGAAAATCCTTTATGTGCCTCCCTTACCACATCATCGTAATTAGCTATAGGTTTTATGAATACATGTTTTACTTGGAGTTTCTCTAGAACATTAATTATTGTTTCCCTAACATGCTCAGGCACTATATAGGGACCTGGATCGACAGTTACAGCTTCTACATTGAAACCCATTTTCTTAAGTATGACTAAGGTTGCTGTACTATCTACTCCTCCCGAATATGCTACTATGATTTTAATGTTCTTGGCTCCTTCATTTTTAATTATTACTCTAGGTGGAAAATGTTTCTCAAGCTCTAGTTGCTCAATTAGTATTTTAAGGAATTCCTTAGCATCATCATTTATGCTTCTCTTCTTCAGAATGTACTTTGCTTTTCTTATAGTGTTTGAAATACGTTTTCTCTTAACCAATAAGTCTGTTTTAGCAATAACGTTTAATTCTTTAATGCCTAATTTCCTCTTAAGCCCCCTTATTATAAGGCCACCGTATCCGATAAGTGAACTTCTATCTACTCTATCATTAACTATGACGTATAGTACATTATTGTCGCTATCTAAAAGTGTGTACTCTATTTTAGGTAGTTGTTTAGATGCTATCTTACTTTCAACTCTAATTTCCTTAAGAGTTTTAAGGATTATTAATGGGGTTATTGTATTCACACTATCACGATGACCATCGTTTTCAGCGGAGGTTCATTACATCATCTTGATTCAGTAGCGACAGCTTCATCACTTCTATAGGGAATTAAAGTTACTCTTTCTTATATATAGGTCTCTGGCTTAAAAGCATAGGCATAGTCAAAGGTTTCCACGGATACCCTTTTGTTTCCTCTTTAATATTCTTTACAATTTCATGTAGTGTGTGTTTTTTAATGTTCTCTTTCTCATTTCCTCTTATTCTTACAGTTAAGATGCCAGATTCTACTTCTCTTTTACCTACAACTATAATGTAAGGTATCCAGCTTCTTTCGGCATCTCTTATTTTCTTACCTAATGTTTCATCTCTATCATCTACGTCAACACGTATTTGTGCTTCCTCGATTTTCTTCGCTATTTCAATAGCTTTATTTGTAAACTCCTTGCTAACAGGAATTACCCTAACTTGTACAGGAGAAAGCCATGTTGGCAGTTTTGGTTTCTTTCCTTGCTCGCTCATTTTTGCTGCAGTATCAAGTATTGCATAGAGGTATCTTTCAAGCGACCCTATTATCGCAGTGTGTATTATCATGGGGTATTTTTCTTCACCTTTTTCATCCCTATATGTTATGTTGAATCTCTTCGAGTTGCCTATGTCTATTTGGAATGTTCCTATTTCTCTAGGTCTCTTAAGATGATCTATTATCACATATTCTACGTTAATTATCCAGTAATATTTTCCTTCAGGATAGAATACTACTAATACTGGCTTTCCTTCTCTTCTCACAAGCTCTAATATGTAATCCCAATGTTCCTTAAGAAAGCTTTTTGTGGTATTGTATATTGCATAGTATTCCCTACCTATTTTCCTTATTTCCTCAAATATCTTCCTTTGAACGATGAATGTTATCTTCTTAGCTTCTTCAAGATCTTTCGTTATGATGTGTAGATCAGGCATCACAAACTTTCTAAGTCTAAAACATAATGTTATCTCACCTGGTTGTTCAAGTCTGTAGCTATCTGCTACCTCAAACATTCCGAATGGAAGATTCTTGTAACTTATTATCCAATCTTTTAACATTGCGAATTGCTGATGGCATGCTGCAAATCTAAGTATTAACCTGTTATCATCTACTCTTAAACTGTATAGTCTTGATCCGAAAAGTTTAGCATGCTCCATTACTGCATTTACTTTCAAATTAAACATGTTTGTTCCTTTAACGTAAAACACTGGAATTCCTAAGTCTCTAACAACTTGCCATGAGTACTCAGCTAACAAGTCCATAATTAATGCTCCTTCCGGGCCGAATCTCATATGTCCGTGGTCAGAGTAGGGTTCCCATTCTATTGCAAATTTAGCACAATACTCGGGTATTTTCGATTTACCACCGGGTAGTTCCTTTTTTAAAGCTTCCTTTTCTACAAGAATTTTGAAGTCCTCATCCTCAAACATGTATTCATGAGGCGAATACATTTTTCCATCAGGAGTTAAAATGGCGTATTCGTGTTCCTCTTTCACTTCCTCCTTAAGCTTTTCAGGTTTAATTTCTCTTGAAAGTTCAGAAAGAGGGTGTCCTAAACATTTTATTTCGAAAGCCTTATACCAGCCGAAGGGTGTTCTGAAAACTATTAACCCTTCCTCTCTAAGTTTATTCTCAAGGGCTTTCAAAACAGTTATTGCAACGTTTGGTGTTGCAAGGTTTTTGGAAAGATGAGCATATGGGTAAATTATTACTTCATTAGCTTTCACTTTTTCAACAATATCTGATATTTCTCTTACTGCTTTATTAACGAGTTCTTCAGTATTCTTATCATCGCCTTCTTCAACTGTTGTAAACACAACTAATGCGTTTTTTGCAGAGTACTTTCCTTTATCCTCACTAATTTTCTCAGCTGCTTCAATAGCTTTCTGCTTTATTTCAAACGAAAACTTCTCGGCATGTATTGCAAGGATCCTCATAGTATTACACCGTAGTTTAAAGTCAAATATGCTGTAAGAAATTAGAATACTTAAACCTTTATCTCTAAACTTCCAGTTTTTGAGCATATTTAAATAAGTTAAATTTAACTACAATACTAATCCTATATATTTTGGGGATTGTATAATGGTTAAGGGAATAGTGCTTATCAGCACCGAAGCCGGAACGGAGGAAGATGTTCTTATAGAACTTAACAAGTATCCTGAAGTTAAATCAGCATATCTTGTTTATGGAATATACGATGTTGTCGCATTAATTGAAGGAGAGAGCTTAGATGATATAAGGTCTATAGTTTTCAATAAAATTAGAAAGATTAAGCCTGTTAAATCAACGGTAACCATGGTTGTAGTTAAAGAGGTTAGTAAGTAATTAGTTCAAAGATATAGAAGTATATCGCTTAACCTATTAACTACCAAAATTTCCTCTAGGGGTTTTTTATTTACTTTAAAACGCAAATGGCTTCTAAGAATTAAGGCTGGAGAAAAACCAGCTCTTAAACTTCCAATGGCATCTACCAAGTAATCATCCCCTACATACACTATTTCACTAGGTTTGACACCTAATTTCTTAGCTAAATAATAGAAGGCCTCCGGATGTGGTTTAGGATTGTCCGTGTCTTCCCCTGCAATAACTATTGCGTCGAAAAGATCTTTGCTTACAAGTTTACTTATTCTCTTACTCTTAACACCTATGGTTCCATCAGTATTCGTTAATATTGCTACTAAATATCCTTTCTTTTTCAACGTTGCGATAGTATATTCTGCATCACTATAGAGCGTGGTGCGTGTGATAACATAGGTCCAATATTTTCTAACTAGAAGACTTATCGTTGTTTCTTCTATCTTTCTATTGAAGTAACTTAGTGTTTCTTTAATCCATAAGGCTCTATTATATTTTCCCTTAAGTGAAAGCTTCTCAGCCTTTCTTTCTAGATATTTAACTACTGGTTCTTCATCTATACCTAGTATTGAAGCTAATATTTTCGCAATTATAATATTAGCCTTTCTTATAGCATTAACGCTGTTAGCTATTGTTCCATCGAAATCAAAAGAAACAGCTTGAACAGGCATAGCTTTAACTTTACGTTAACGCTTTTTAACTAAGCCATTCTATTACCTTCGCGTAACCTACGTCTCCCCTTATTTTCTCAATAATTACCTTAACCTTGTCTCCGATTGATGTTTTCGGGACAATTATTTTTACTCCATGTACATGTGCTATGCCGTTACCGCGTTCGTCAACATCTTTTATTGTTAATGTTATTTTTGCTCCCTTTCTTAGCCAGTCATCAGAACTTACAGTTATTTTAGGGTATATGCTAAAGTTATATGCTGTTTTATACGGATTTATTCTTCTATTTTTCCTTCTATTCAAAACAATCAAGCCATGTAGTTTCTGTTTTATTTATGTGTGGTAGCATCATACCAGTATTTATAGGTTTTGGGTTTAACTAAACTATATTGTTTCATGAGTTAAGCTTCTATGCGGTTGAAGCTGCTCTCCCTTGGGCGGCTGTGGAAGGGGTATTGGTGGAGGTATGCCTATTTCTCGAGACATTATTATTGCCTCGGTTAATGTGTAATGGAGTGTTGTTAGAAATATCATTTGTGGAGGTTTTTTCTTACTTATTGCATCATAAATATTGCTTATATCATTGCTTGGTCCTTTAACTAAAATATAGCCCTTTAATGTTATTGTAGCTATTAAAGGAGTCGTTGTCATGTTGAAAACAAACGGTACTTTAAGTTTATTTTCTGATTTCTCAATGTCCCCGCTAGGTAATGTAAGCTGAGTATGGTACTGAAGGGGTTGTGGAATCATCTCACTAACTTTTTCAGCAAATATCGACGTAAACTTTACAGTAACTGAAACGTTCATAGTTTCTTAAACCACCTTAAAAAGTTACACTAATGTCTAGGAAATCTGTAGGTAGCGGTCTACCTTTTGAAGTATATTCGTCGTATTTCTTCCTAAGGAAATCTAAGAATATAGGGCAGCCATCAAATTTACCTTCTCGTGTACATTTTTCACCTAACGTAATAAAGCATATCTTAGTTTTATGGTCAAAATATGGACATCTTTTATAATATTTTTTCGCAGATCTCATCATTCGTTCTACCCAAGCTGTTTTAGGATCCTTTTTTACTTCCTTCGGGGCTTTAGCGTATTTTTCTAACATGTCTTCTATTTTTGACGGCATTTAAGCAAAGCACCTCCTTTTCTTCGACAATATCGTAAGTAAGTAGTGCTTTCGAAGATATAAAACTATCCACGCATTAACGGTAATCTGGACCGAAAGTATTAGGTTTTCTCGAAGGCAAAATTATCACACATGTAATGAAACATTCTTTATTAGTTTCGGCCATCTCTACTAGAACGAAGTTTATATACTCCTAACTTCTCTAGAGGGATAAAGAATTTAAATTCAGTTAGCGAAATCTTTTTTTGAGAGGGAATGGATCATGGGTAAAAGAATTAAGGATATTTCAGAATTACCAGGTGTAGGAAGAAGCACCGCTGCTAAGCTTATTGAAGCAGGCTATAGTACATTAGAGGCTATTGCTGTTTCAACCCCTCAAGAATTAAGTACCGCTGTAGGAATACCTTTAGCTACAGCGCAGAGAATCATAAAGGCAGCTCGTGAAGCATTAGACATTAGAATAAAGACAGCCCTTGAGCTTAAAAAGGAAAGAGCTGCTGTAAAGAAAATAACAACTGGAAGCAAAAACCTCGACGCATTATTAGGAGGAGGAGTAGAAACAAAAACAATAACAGAGTTCTTCGGCGAATACGGAACAGGTAAAACTCAAATATGCCACCAATTATCAGTAAATGTTCAGTTACCTCCCGAAAAGGGAGGATTAAACGGGAAAGCAGTTTACATAGATACTGAAGGAACATTTAGATGGGAAAGAGTGGAGTCCATGGCTAGAGCATTAGGCTTAGATCCGGATGAAGTAATGACAAACATATACTACGTTAGGGCAGTTAATAGTGACCATCAAATGGCTGTTGTTGATGAACTCTTTGATTTAGTGCCTAAAGAGAACATTAAACTTGTAGCTATAGATTCTGTTACTGGACATTTCAGAGCAGAATATATAGGTAGGGAACATTTAGCTCAGAGGCAGCAGAAACTTAACAGGCATTTACATCAGCTTATGAGACTTGCTGAAATATATAATGTAGCTGTTGTAGTAACAAACCAGGTCATGGCAAGACCTGATGTGTTCTACGGTGACCCGACTCAGGCTGTCGGAGGTCACGTATTGTACCATGCACCCGGGGTAAGAGTTCAGCTTAGAAAAAGTAGGGGCAATAGAAGAATAGCAAGGGTTGTTGATGCACCTCACTTGCCTGAGGGAGAAGCGGTCTTTATAATCGCAGAGGAAGGCATTAGAGATCCTGCAGAGTAAAGTTAGTCTTACATTAAAACTAGTAGTTAAAAATAAACGATTATTTCACATTTTACAGAGTCAATTATACGGAATGCTTAGTTCTCCTATATAGCATTATTTAAATGTTTAATAATATAAATCGCTGAATTAACAATGATGCATTAATTTATATATTGCTTGTATACGAATTTAAATTTATAGAAGTTCCTTCTTAGGCAATAAAGTTTATGAGAGTTGATGGAACCATGGGAAAAATGGTTTCCGTAATGCTTTCAGATCATGAGGCTTCAGTTCTTGAAAGTTTTTGTGCAACTCATGGTCTTTCTAAAAGTGACGCTTTAAGATTGGCTTTAAGAACTCTTCTTGAGGAGAGAAGAGGGAGAATTGAGGAAGTAGGGTTTGAAAGAGTAATTATTAAAGGCGATGTAATTAAAGAAGTTTCTATATCTCCTACTAAAGTTTATATAGTGGGTAAAAAATTAAAGATTGAAAGTTAAGCTATATAGAAGAGTGATTAAACATTGGTAGAAAAGATAGTGAGTTTAACGCATGGAAAGGATCTTGACGGAATAGCTTCAGCAGCCATAGTGTTAAGATATGCAAGGAAGAAGAGCTTACCTTATGAAGTCTATTTTTCGGAGCCTTCACTACTTATTGAAACGTTTCAAAAAATTACAGCCTTTGAGAGTGAAATAGCGGAACTCATAATATCAGATATAGGGTTAAATAAGGGACTTTTAACTAAAGTCATCAATGTTCTTAACACTGTAAAAGGAAAGTATAGTGTCAAAATAAGATGGTTTGATCATCACCTTTGGGATTCCAGGATAAAGGAGAAAATTAGTGAAATAGTGGATGAGTTAGTGGTTAATGAAAGATTCTGTGCTGCAGAACTTATTCAAAGACATATTCTTCCAGAAGATGCTATTGCAGCTAAGTTGGCATTTCTTGCAAGGGATGCTGACTTCTGGATTTTCTCTAACGAAATTTCAAAGAAACTATCAAAAATAATAAGCTACAGGGAAGTAGCATTAAAGGACCTCATAGTTATACTTTCTAAAGGCGAGTATTGGAATGAAGTCTTAGAGAAGGCTTATTCAAGGGCTTTGGAAAGAGAAAAAGAGCTTTTAGATAAGGGGCTGAAGTCTCTGGAAACATATAAAGTGAAGAAATTTAATGTTGCATTGGTTAAAGGGAAGATTCCAGCAGGGGAAATAGCAGAAATTTTAGCTAAGAAAGGTTACGACATAATTGTTGTTGTATCTCCTGAAGGAAAAGTTAGTCTTAGAAGGGGAAGCAAAAAAGTGAACCTTGTACCTATAGCTGAAAAACTTAATGGAGGAGGCCATCCATTTGCAGCCGGAGGATCCTTGAATTATCACCGGCTAGATAAGCTTTTAGCAAAGTACTTTGGAATATTTAGGAAAAAAGAAATAATTTTAAAAGTAATAGAGGAAGTCTTAACATAGGGTAAATAAGTGCAGTTAGCTGAAATTTCTTATTTAAAAATAGCTATAGCATTATGCTTTCTATTTTACGTAACAATTCTTGACTTAAAATATAGGGAAGTTGAGCCAAAAATATGGTTAATTTTTGGAATAATTTCTGCCTTATTTACTGGAATAGAGCTTAGCATTTATGGTTTAAGTTTCGAAAAAATATTGTACTTAACCGCTTCAGTAACTATAGCACTGACTGTGGGAGGATTAGCTTATTTTTTTAATCTTTTCGGAGGTGCAGATTTCTTTGCTCTTCTCGTTCTTGCAATTTTACATCCATGGTACCCTACTAAACCTGCTTTTATGCTTAAAATAAGTATGCCATTCATATTGGTAGTGCTTATAAATTCGCTTATAGCTTCAATAATAATGCCCTTCTTAAACTTACTAAGAAATATTAGGTATTTGAAAGTTCTATATGAGGCTAAAATGCCGTTCCGCTATAAGTTAGCGTTTTTACTTCTAGGATACCCTATTAGTATTCATAAGTACTTGTCTACAAAATTTGTTTTCCCGCTCATTCTTTATGAGAAAACATCAGAGGGAAAACTTCGTGTTAGATATAGATTTTCATTCTCTATAGATGAAGAGCATTACGAGCATCAAATGAAGTTAAGGAGGCTCGTTAATGAGGGATTAATCGATAAGAATACTCTCATCTGGGTAACTCAAGGAATACCATTACTTGTATTTCTAACTTTTGGCTATGTTTTCTCCCTTATAGTGGGCGACATAATTTTGTGCTACGTGTTTACGTATATTTTAAAAATTTCAGCGTGCTAAACCTATAATATGATAAAGATGAGGGTAGTGTAATGAAAACTCTCTGGGCACCCTGGAGAATAAGATATATTGAGTCTCCAAAACCTAAGGGATGCTTTATTTGCGAAGCAGCTGAAGCTAAGGACGATAAAGTAGGATACGTTATTTACAGAGGTAAACACTCATTTATCCTTATGAACCTTTATCCTTATAACCCAGGCCACTTAATGGTAGCCACTTATAGGCATGTGGGAAACTTAGATGGACTTTCGGAAGATGAACTTTTTGAACTTATGAAGCTAACTAGGTTTTCAATAAAAATCCTTAATAAAGCATTTAATCCCCAAGGTTTCAACATAGGTATTAATTTAGGTAGCGTAGCTGGGGCTGGTATTGAAGACCATATACACATACATGTTGTTCCCAGATGGCTTGGAGACACAAATTTCATGCCCATATTAGCTGATGTTAAAGTAATACCTCAAGCACTTGAGGAAACATATGAGAAACTTGTAAAAATCGCGAAGAAGCTTACTCCTTAGGGTGTTGCAATATGGTGATTAAGAAATTCGATCCTTGGTCTGTTGTCGATGTTGAAGATTATGGGAAATTAATAGAAATATTTGGAATAGAGCCTTTAACTGAAGAATTACTTAATGAATTACCGTTTCTGAACAGATATTTTGCTAGGAGGATAGTATTTGGACATAGAGATTTCCAAATTATAGTTAGAGCAATTAAGGAAAACAAGGAATATGCTGTAATGTCAGGTATTAAACCCTCTGGGATTTTTCACTTAGGAAGCAAGATGACTGCTGAACAAATAATTTATTTACAGCGGCTCTCACCTAAAGCAAAAGTATTTTATGCAATAGCAGACATTGAAGCTTGGGAGGATAATGGTATACCATTTGAGAAATCAGTAAAGTATGCATTAGAGAACATAGCTGACCTAATAACTTTAGGCATTGATCTTAAAAGAACATATGTATATTTTCAATCGCGGGAGCTACGTGTTATGCGCTGGGGTTACTTCTTTGCTAGAGGAATAACATATAATCTTTTAGAAGCAATTTATGGAGAAAAACATTTAGGCATGTACATGTCAGCTATGGTGCAAGTAGGAGATATTTTACTACCGCAGCATCCGGATTTTGGAGGTCCTAAACCAACAGTAGTACCTGTTGGTGCAGACCAAGATCCGCACATTAGATTAACTCGTGATTTATCTAAAAAATACTTTAGGAAATTTAATTTCATACCTCCAGCAGCTGTTTACCATAAGCTTCAGTGGAGCCTTAAAGGTCCAGGTTTTAAAATGAGTAAGAGAGACCCTATGAGTTATATTACGTTAAAGGATAGTCTCCCTGAAGTAAAGAGGAAAATAATGAATGCTTATACTGGTGGTAGAGAAACAGCCGAATTACAGAGAAAAATAGGTGGCCAACCTGAAAGATGCGCTGTTTATCAATTAATAATGTATCACTTTGACGATGAAAATAGAGTTAAGAAAATATATGAAGAGTGCAAACAGGGATTAAGACTTTGCGGAGAATGTAAACGTGAAGTAGCCGAAATTTTCGCTAAATGGCTTGAGAATTATCAGAGAAGAAGAGAAAGTAATCTTGATAAAGCGCGGCAAGTAGTCGATTATGCTCTTTCAAGGAGCTAGTTACTTAGGCACTTTGTAGACAAACTTTCCTTTATCGAAATCAGGAACCTTAATTATTATGCCTTTACATAGCGTGTTTATTAAAATTTCTCTTAACGTAGGCTTATCTAAGTTCATGTAGTTCTTAAGCTCATCAAACGTTAAACCATCATGTTCTTTAACCAAGCTAACTATTTTTTTCTCATTTTCTGAAAGACTATAAATTTCCATTCTCTTTAACACCCTAGCATAGCTTAAGCTGTATATTTTTAGAGAGTTTTTAGTAGATTTCAGTGGAAGAGGGTTTTAAGTTTTAGTGATAATTTTGATTAGGAGGAGTAAGAATATTCTGATATGTGGAGGGGATTTAGATGCCAAGGGTATCTTCAGGACTCATAATAGCAGGAGCTTACGCTAATAAATTAAGGAGAGTTATGTTTGCTACTTTAAAGGGGAGAGTAGATAATAAGGAGGTAGCAAGAGCTACAGGTGAACTCAATGCTTTACTTTTCGAGTTATTTAGGGAAGTAGGTGTTGAGAAGGGAGATGTTGTACGTATAACTATAGAGTATAATATTGAAAACGGGAAGATAGTGTGGAAATGGGATACCTTGGAAGTTCAACATTATAAACCTTTAGAAGAAACTACATCTAAAATAAAGGAGCTCTTACCTAAAGTTCTAGAGAAAAGAGAGGAAATAACTGCCAGACCTGTACCTCCTATAGAAATTGAAATAGAGTATTTAGGCACAGTAAAGGAGGGATTAGAAGACGTATATGCCATAAAAACATCTAGAGAAGAAACATACGCAACAATAGGTGCTGTAAGAGTTCTTTTCAAGGATGATCTGGGAGAGGCCTTAGCAATAATAGTAACACCGGAGGGAAGAGCATTTAAGTACACTATGAGCCTAAAGTATAATCCTGACCCGTTAGAAACAGCCAAAGTAATTAAAGAGGAATTAACTAAAGCCTTAAGTGAAAATAGAGTAGAGGAAGTAGAGAGAGAAAAAGCGAAAGAAATGCTTAAAGAATTAATTAAAGTAGAATAATCTAACTGGTGATTGCAGAGAGATTGTTGGCAATGAAGAAGTCCTCGATCACTGATTGTTGATGACGGTGGGGTTTAGCTGAGCCACATAATGAAATTAATTTCAAATTATAAGCTAAGAGATCATTGGTACATCGAAAATATCGTCGTTTCACAAGAAAACCCTATTTTTCCTAAAATACTTTATCACAGGAGTAAAAGAGAAGTCCTAATAAGTATTTTTGCTAATCCTAAATCGTTAATGTATGATATTAAATATGGTATTTTTGGAGGCTTCTTTATAATACGTATCTTAACATGCCAGAAAACTATAGGCGATATTTATGAGATAAAGAAGATAGAAATTGAAACACTAAAGAACTACATTTCTTTTGCTATGAGGAGGTTAACTTACGAAATAGGAATTAAGTATGCTCGTAAAGTAACGTTTACACCGCTTTTTATACTTTATGACTTACTCGTTTCTTATAGATCCATCATAGGTTTCATAGATCCTATAAATATTTATATTTTGAGTAACCTTAACATTGTTGCAGAAAATTTTATTAAAAAATTCTTATTATATTCCAAGTTCCTTGAAAATTGTAGGATATTATGTAGGGAAAAGAAAGGCTTCTTCAAAATATGTGACGAGTTCATAGAGAGCATTCGTAGGAGGAAAAAAGTGTTTATAGAGAGAGCTTTACGTGAACTTATTGTACCATATATGGAGTATGTTTTAAGAGTAAGAAATGTTGCATCATTTTTAGCTCTTTCTAAAGTTAGGGCTTGGCCAGCGTTGCTTCATATACCAACGCCTTATTCTGAATTATATATCAAAGTAAACGATGAAATGCTACCTTTTCATAGGGGTTTTAAGGAGGTAGAGTTCTCAAGAAATCTTGGGAGCATAATAAATTACACGTTTCTGGGATATAAAAAAATTAATGAAAGAAAGGTTGCTGTTGTAGTTAAAAAATATAGAGATTGGAAATCGTTAAAATGGCTACCTGTTGGTCTATGGACATCGGGCATAGTTGATTTCGCATTGACAGCAAGTGAAAGACTATTACGTGAAGTAAATGCTATTTACACATTGTCACGTTCTAATATAAGGGTTCCTAAAATATATGGAATAAATTGGGAGAAAAAATACATAATTAGAGAGTATGTTCCCGGGAATGATGTAGCCTACGCTCTACGTAAAGGCGATACATTAAGACCTAATGTTCTTGTAGGAAGACTTTTAGCGAAAATTCATAAACTAGGCTTCTCCATGGGAGACACAAGACCTTCAAACTTTATTCTAAAAAATGACACAATTGTTCCTATAGATTTAGAACAAGCATCTTCAACAATACCTAGAGCTTGGGATTTAGCAGAATACATAGCCTTTACAGCTACTCATTTAGGTTTAAAAATAAAGGCCACTTGCGACTCAGTACTAAGCCTTATTAGAGGATATTTGGAAGGAAGAGGAAATCCTAAAGTATTATGTGAGCTTGGAAAGACGAGTTTCATAAGGGTTCTAATGCCAATATCACCAATATATCCTTTTATAGCTAAGAAAATACAGAAAGAGTTTGGGTGTGCAATGTGAGTAATGTTGAATTTGAAATTTTAGAAAAATATGAGTTACTTGGTGAAAGACGCTTCAGAGTGAAAATAAAGGGAACAAAAATAGTTCTTAATGTGTCAGCAAAAAACGATGAAGAAGCATTAGAGAAAGCTAAGGAGCTTGTAAGAAAAGTTAAGCTTGAGGAAGTACTGAATCAATATAAAGTAGTTTAGTTTAACTTCTAATTTAAGGCTAAATAAAACGTTCTAGGAGTTCTTTTGGAACAGAACAGCAGGCTTCAACGGTTTCAAGGCCATATTTCTTAATTACTGATTTCGGCGGATTAGTTATTCTCTCAACAAGGTCTTTTTCTATTAAGTACGGGTCAACAAGGTATTTTAATTTCCATGGTCTCATGCAGCCTAAAGCTAATGTCCTCTTAAATTTTTTTCTAGCATATTTTATTACATTAATTATGTCTTTAGGTTCAGGCATAGGTGAATTTTCCATTTTAGTGCCTTTAGTAGGTATGAAAATCAGAAACACAAGAATGTATGGGTCAAACTCAATAATTTTATCTATCACATCGTATTCGTGAACAATTTTACCATAGTTTAAACCTAAAGGTATATGGGGTGCAATATATGGTGGGCCATATTTTTCAAGGATTTCAAAGGACTTAATATAATCTTCAGGTTCTTTATTTTTCAAGTTCTTCACGTTTTTTATTACGAAAGGATCTAAAATGACTTCATAATCTACTATATCCACTTTTGCATCTCTAAGTTTTTCAGCTAAATTTCTATTAACCAATCCCTGGTGAACACTAATTACTATATCGAAATCTCTCTTAATTTCCCTAATAATATTCAGAAAAGGTTCAATGGGCAATTTTCCTTCTAAATTAAAGCCCCCGCTTATAAGCACACCTTTAGCTCCTTTTTTCACTAAATACCTTACTGTTTCGTAAAGTTTTTTAGGTGTTGGTGCCGACTCCATGCCATGTAAGTAGTAAGCCTCACAATAAGCGCAATTTAAAGGACATGAAAGACCTGTTATACTTATGTCAGGGAATTTCCTGCCCGGAATAAATGCTTTAACATTGCCCATAGACATCACATTCCTTAGCTATCTTTAGGAGCTCATTTTTAAGCATTTTAATTCTTTTTTCAGCAAAGGGTATGGATGGGAAATTGTAGTAAGGGCCTTTCGGGCTTTCATTGTAAAATGGTCTATTACATGATGGACAGCCTGATGTAAGAAATATTGGTAAATATTTCTTTAAGTCATTAATAATGCTACGTAGAAAACTATTTTCGAAACATATTTTGTCTTCCACAAACACTATCTTATCGTAAAGTTCGTTCTCTATAATGTATTTTGCTAACTGAATTTTTCTCCAAGAGTAAATACTTGGCTGTTTTCTTAAACTTAAAGCAGTACCTTTTACTGGGGTGAACGCAAATAGAGCAATTTTACCTCCTACATTATGCACGGTCTTCATTGTTTCTACAAACTCTTTTTCAGTTTCACCTAGTCCGAAAATTAAGTGGACATTAACTCTATATTTCCCAAACACAGAAACCCCATCCTTAATGAAGTTAATGTATGTTTCCCATGTATAGGGCTTTTTTATCTTCACAAAAACTTCGGGTGTTGCCGCATCAAGACCTACACCAAGGTAATCTACATCTAACTCTTTCAATTCATTAAGGTAATCTCTTGAGATAGGAGTTATTGATGCGCTAATTGGTGTTTTAATATTGTTTTTTCTAATTCTTCTAATGATCTCGATGAACTCTTCCTTAAAGCCTTGCTTAATTACATTTTGAACGCAAAGACGTGAAAAAACATTCTTCGCCTTTATAGCTTTTATTAATACATTAAGCTCTATTCTTGGCCAAACCACCCTTGATACAAAATCTTTTCTTGAAAAATTAGTTCTGCTTTGAGGGCAAAATAAGCAATCAGCTTGGCATCCGTCTTCAGAATACTGTAGAATATATGCTGTATACGGTTTTTCAAACATTTTAAGGTCAAGTAATCCTAAAGACGCCAATGTACCTATGGATGCTCGCACATACATTCTTCAATAACCCTGCTTTAGTGTTCCCAAAGAACAGGGGATTTAAGTGGTAAATAAATATTTTTGAACAGTTTCGCCATTGCTTCTAACAATTATTTTTACGAAAAATATAAGTTTAGCATTGTACAGTAAGGATTGATGTAAGGTGTAAATGATATGGCTACTTGGAGATTAATAATTAGTGAGGGAAATGTTTTTTGGAACATGGCTGTAGATGAAGCCATGCTGCTTTTAAGGGATGAAGACAAAATTCCAAATACTCTTAGACTTTACGTATTTAATCCAAGCGCCGTAACTATAGGTTATTTTCAACGTGTAAATGATGCAGTAAACACAAGCTTTCTTGAAAAAAGGAACATACCTTTCACTAGAAGAATAACTGGGGGAGGCTCTGTATATCATGATGTAAATGGTGAAGTAACATATTCTATTGTTGCTTCAATAAGAGACATTGCTACTGATGTTTTAAAAAGCTATGAAATAATATGTAAGGGAATAGTTTATGCTATTAACAAGTTCGGGTTAGATGCACAATTTGTTCCAATAAACGATGTAATAGTTGGAGGTAAGAAAATTTCCGGAAGTGCCCAATCACGTAAAAAGAGAGCGCTTTTGCAACATGGAACACTAATGTATAATACAGACCTCATGACCTTGGCTTCATCACTAAAAGCGCCTAAGGAAAAGCTACTCAGTCATGGAGCTAGGTCCATCCTTGAGAGAGTAACTACACTTTCAAGAGAGCTTGGCAGAAGAGTTACAAAGGATGAAACAATAAAAGCAATGATTGAAGGTTTCTCGGAAGCTTTAAACGTTGACTTTGAAGAATCCAAATTAACGGATGAGGAGCTTGCTTTAGCCTCTAAGCTTATTGAAAAATATAAGTCAATGAAGTGGATTTATAAAAGGTGAATGATATGAGGAAAGTAAGTGTTCTTAAAAAGATTAAGGGAGGAAAGACGGTAAAGGTTGATTTAGAGTTTGATGAAGGGGGAAGAATACATAATATTATTATTAGTGGGGATTTCTTCGTGTATCCTCAGGAAATGCTTGAGGCTCTTGAAAATGAATTAAAAGGATGCAAAGTTAATGAAGTAAGAGAGGTTATTGAAAAATATTCCACGAAGATGACTGTACTAGGGTTTACTTTAGAGGACGTCATTGAGTTAATAGAAAAGGCTTTTAAGGTCTAAACTTTTTTATAAAATTGCTTTACATATCATTACTTATCTTTATATAAATGTTCAATATTATTTTCAATAAAATTTTACAATGTTCTCTAATTATTAGGCTAAATTATATATAGTGTTCATATATAAGGTGACTTGTACACTAAATAGATGATGTATTATGAGTTTAGAGAATATTATGAAAATTATTAGGGAGAAAAATATAGAGTGGGTTGAGATACATTTTACTTCACTTTTAGGTAAATTACATACTGCAGTCTTTCCTTCCGAGAAATTTTCTGCAGAAGTATTGATTAAGGGATTCGGAAAGCTTGATGGAAGCTCTATTAAGGGTTTCTCAACAATAGATGAAAGTGATTTAGTGCTTAAACCTATTGTTGAAACTTTTGCTATAGTGCCTTGGAAAGAAGGTACTGCTAGGTTTATAGGGAAAGTTTATTGGGGTTTTGATAAAGGAAGATTAGAAAGAGATCCTAGATACATTGCTGAACGGGCTGAAGAGTTCGCTAAAGAAGTAGGTTTCATTAGCTATTGGGGTCCCGAGGTTGAATTCTTTATTTTTGACAAAGTAGAGCTTGAATTTGAAAATCCAGGTATAAAGCAGTCTTTAACAATATATTCCAAGGAAAGAAGCTCCTTAGTAAGCTCATCATTCATACGTGTAAAGGAAGGATACTGTATTCCGGACCCTTACGATAAAGTGTTTAAGGTTAGAAATGAAGCAGCATATGTACTTAAAAAGTATTTTAATGTAGAAATTGAAGCTCATCATCATGAAGTTGCATCATCCGGTCAGTGTGAAATAGACTTTAAATATGGAGGTTTAGTTCAAACAGCGGATAATGTTCAAACATTAAAGTATGTCGTGAGAAACGTTGCTGCAAAACATGGTATGTACGCTTCCTTCATGCCTAAGCCTATTTTCGGAGATAATGGTTCCGGAATGCATGTTCACATAAGCTTATGGAATCTTAAAGGCGAGAATCTGTTTTATGATGAAAACGATGAGTATGCAGAGCTTAGCCAGTTAGGAAGATACTTTATAGGCGGGCTTATTGAGCATGCAAGGTCTTTATCAGCTATAGTTTCTCCCACAACAAATAGCTATAAGAGACTTATTCCAGGATATGAAGCACCAGTCTATCTGACTTGGAGTAAAGGTAATAGAAGCGCTGCCATAAGAGTTCCAGTTTATCACAAAGGTATAAAAAACTCTAAAAGAATCGAATACAGACCTCCTGATCCATCAGCTAATCCGTATTTAGCATTTGCTGCTATACTTGCTGCAGGAATTGATGGTATAAAGAGAAAGCTTGATCCAGGCGACCCCGTAGATAAGAACATATATCATATGAGTATTAATGAAAGAAGAAGGTTAGGGATAAAAAAGCTTCCACGTACTCTGTGGGAAGCATTAGATGAATTAGAAACAGACATGGACTATTTGATGCCCATATTTTCAAAGGAAGTACTTGAAGAATACATAGAGTTGAAACGTAAAGAAGCCAAATTTATAGAATCCTTCCCTACACCAGTCGAATTCTACATGTACATGGATGTTTAATCTTAAAACAAGCTTAAAACCTAAATATAGTCGTTTTTCTAGTATTGTTGAGGTGAACTAGGTATTAGAGTCAATATTAGGCTTTTTGCCATATACAGAGATATTGTAGGCTCAGATAGAATTACTGTAAATCTTCCGAGAAACTCTACGATAAAGAATCTTTTAGAGTTTCTCATAAGAAAATATCCGGAAATAGCTAACTATATTGATGAAAGTGAACCTGAAGAACCAATAATAATTTTAGTTAATGGTGAACCCGCTAATCAAAATACTAAGCTAAACGATGGTGATGAAGTTTTCCTATTCCCACCAGCATCAGGTGGTTCGCCTGAAGGAGTGATTATTGAAGATGACATTGTTATTGAAAAAGTAATTAATGAACTTAAAAAAACACCTGAATTTGAAAGAGCAGGCGCACTAGTGATTTTTATAGGTTTTGTTAAGGGGAACTTAGGTAATAATGTTAGGGTTCACGAGTTAATATACGAAGCTTATAAACCCTATGCTGAAACTAAACTAAGTCAATTAGCCAAGGAATACTCTAAAAAACCAAATGTTATTGATGTGAAAATATATCATAAAATCTCGTCACTTAAACCTAAGGAAACTACAGTTTACATTTTCGTAGCTGCTGTAGACAGAAACACGGCCTTTAACGTTGCAAAGGAGGTTCTAGAAAAAGTAAAGCATGAAACACCTATCTGGAAGCTTGAGAGAAGAAATGATGGTGAATACTGGGTTTTGGGTGATGGGAAAAGAGTTCCTAGACCTAAGTTAATTAGGGAATCTCAATGATTTCGACTTCACATAAATCACCGTCTTTAATAATATAAGCCGCAATTGCTTTATCATGCTTACTAATTATAACCCAAGGTATCCCCCATAACCTCATATATTTCAAGTCTTTACTAGATGGTTTTGTAGATGACATGTGCGAATGAAATAAACCGACAATATCCATAGATTTTTTCACATGTTTCATTATTTCAAAATACATTTCTTTAGGATCCATAGTAAAACTTAATGGTGAATTGTTTAAGTTCTTTATAAATGAGCATTCTTTAACTATGAACTCCTTTCCCTTCCTTCTTTCACCAAATAAAATGCCGCAGATCTCTATGCTTTCACTTTCTACTCTACTAAGAATCTTACGTATCACTTCTTTCCTTACAAGTAATAGTATTTCGCATTTCTTCCTTTCCATAATACAGCCCTAAGCTATGTTGGCATCGTTAGAAAATATGTACAAAACTATTTAATAGAGTTATGAAAGAGAAGTTAAGGGTAAAATGTAGGGTGTTTGATATCTTGAGTGTAGTTAAGGAAAACGTTTATTTGAAATGTGTAAACTGTGGTGCAATTTACCCTCCAAATCCTAAAACATATAAGTGTGCAAAGTGCAATGGCTTACTTTCTGTAGAATATGATTTCTTAAAAACCGAAATTTCATGGGAGGATTTTAAAGGGAAAGGTGTATGGCGCTATAAGCAACTTCTCCCTCTTTCTGAAACCTTACTTAATTACGTAATAACATTAGGTGAAGGTAGCACACCACTTATTAGCGTTGAGAATGTTTTTGGTTCAAAAAGCTTCTACGTTAAGTTTGAGGGTGCAAATCCTACAGGGAGCTTTAAGGATAGGGGGATGACAGTTGCAGTTACACTAGCCAAACTTATAGGTTCGACATCAGTTATTGTTGCTTCAACAGGGAACACTGCAGCATCTGTTTCAGCATATGCTCCACGAGCCAAAATGAAATCCATAATAGTTTTACCTAAGGGAAAAGTTGCTTTAGGTAAACTTGCTCAAGCAATACTTCATGGTGCAGAAATTTTTGAAATTAAAGGGAACTTTGATGATGCATTAGAGGTTGTAAAAAAAGTTGTTGAGAAAGAGACGAAAATATATCCTTTAAACTCCTTCAACCCATGGAGACTTGAAGGACAAAAGACTATAGCATTTGAAATCGCCGAGGAAATTAACACGCCGGACTGGATTATCGTACCTGTGGGTAATGCAGGAAATATTTCAGCAATATGGAAGGGTTTTAGAGAACTTTACAGACTTAAGCTCATAAATAAGCTGCCAAAAATGGTGGGCGTTCAATCAGAGGGGGCTTCACCATTAGCTAAAGCATTCGAGCTTGGACTAAGTAAACCTGTTTTCACTGATAAGCCTGAGACTATAGCAACTGCTATTAGGATAGGTAAGCCCGTCAATTGGCCTAAAGCAATGGCCGCAGTTAGAGAGTCTAAAGGTCTGTTTGTTAAAGTTAGTGATAGAGAAATATTTGAAGCAATGGTGAAATTGGGTTCCCTTGAAGGTATTGACTCAGAACCTGCGGGAGCAGCTAGTGTTGCAGGTTGTTTAAAACTTTTAAAGCAAGGCATTATTAAAAGAAGCGATAATGTTGTTTGTATAGTTACTGGTCACGCATTAAAAGACCCTGAAATCCTATTAAGAATTCAAGCAAAAAGGACAATCATGCTTAAGAACCAAACTATAGAGATAATTTTAAAAACTACTTCCCATTAACCTAGGTTCCACTTTAATAGCCATGGAAGAATTTTTATTAAACTTGACAAAAAAGTTTGAAACTTATTTTAGAGCTAAAGCGGTCTCTAAACCTTTTTTCGTTAAGACATAAATAGGGATATTAAGGGGATTCCTAGAGTAAGGGCAGATCTTTTTTTAGAGAACAGTCTCCACATTTTTCTTTAAAACAATCAATTTTCATAAGATACCCTTTTACGATAAGGTTATTTACTATATCTTTTACTTCATTCCGAGTCATGTTTAAGTCTTTAGCTAGCTCCAGCATAGACCATGAGCCTTTAAATATTTTCAACAATATCTTTTTTTTCAATAGAATTTAAACTCATATGCGCCCCTGCAGATCATTTTTTATTTCTTTCACAACATCTGATATTTCACTTAGTTTTGGAAGATACTTTACGTTCTTAACTCTAAACGTTATCGTAACTAAGAGCTTATTCAAGTGTTCCCTTGTACTGACGCTATATTTTAACTTATGTGAAGGCTTTTTCGATGGTTTTCTTTTAACATATTTTTCTAAGAAGAATGTAAATCCTATGCTGGCTGAAGCTAAGTTTAGCTTAATCCACATATCACCTAATCTAAGTTGTGATTCCGGAAATTCCCGAAACATTATAAAAATTGAGTTATCATCTATGTCTAAATCTACTTCCTCAAGTACATACATTCCTTTTCCATTAACTTTTTCGAGAACGTCTTCTTCTAAAGCCCTAATGTTTAATGAATCAAGCATTGTTCTATGAAGCTCTTCTCTAAGCTTCTTAAAATCTACGGTTTTTTCTTCAACTATTTTCCTAAGCACAGGTTCGGTTAATGAAAACACCTCCTTAGCAACATCATTTACATTTGCATTAGTAATTTCAGCTAATTTCTCTAAAAGATTTATTATTTCCTCTGAAACTTCTAACATTATATACTTCTTCTTGCTTTTCAAGATGCACACATCCCTTTCCACTATAGCTTAATACAGTATTTATCGTGGGTCAAGTTTAAAGGTTCTCTGTAAATTATTATACATTCAGAAGTGATGACTGTGGCGGGCTTGACCTAAGACTATTAGGGATGAAGACTTAGGAGCCCCCTGATCTATCTTTAAAATGTTATATAATGACGTTTGAAAGCACTATTGAAATATTTTCATTCTATAATCGTGAGTTACTTGCTATTCTCTTTAGGTTTAAAGAAAGAACTTACCTAACCTCTGTAAAATTTTCTTACTCGTTATGTATTCTAGTGAATTAGCTAAGTTAAAAGTCCCCATAAATGATAATTGTAGTCATGGCTAAGAAAATGTTGAGTTTTAATGTGAGCATCATGGTTCTAATTACAGCATCTTTACCTCCATTAGAGGCTTATATGAAATATAAGAGAAGAGCTATAAACTTGTAATGTAACTAGAAAGTTATTTGAAGGAGAGTTTAATGAGCAGTAATGTAGTAAATGATCTATTAGCTCTTATTTCAAAGTCCTTAACAAAGGGAGTAGCTCAGGAAAGCGTAGACGACTTTATTGCGAAAATAAATAGAATTATTGTAAACACGAACTACTCCTGGGTAAAGGTTTTTGCTGCAGAAACACTCGATGAAGTTTATGGTGGATTAAATGAATTATCAGCTAAGTACTATTACCTTTTTTCACAAGATATCTTAAGGATAATGCAGGCATTAATCATAGCTTGGTTTGAAGATAAAAGAGGCTTCTTTAGAGAGAACATTAACCCTATAATTTTAGCTGAAGCTATTGAAAGATTTATGATTTCAATTAAAGGGCTTGAAAGCAGCGAAACATATGCTGTATTAGGTAATGTGTTCAGAAATATTGTTGAGAATTTAGATAAAAAGACATATGGCCGCGTTTGGCATGACTTATGGAGAAAAGCTGAAAAACATTATTTAAAAGCTTTAAGCATTAATAGAGGGAATCATGAAGCTCTTGAGGGATTGGGCGATCTTTACTTTATGAAGGAAAATTATGAGAAGGCGCTAAATTATTACATGCAAGCTGCTATTTTATTCAAAGAGAACCCTAGAATATGGGCAAAAATAGGTTATATTTTCGATAAGCAGGGAAGGGTGGATAAAGCGTTAGAGGCTTATGAAGAATCGTTTAAGCTAGAAAAGAGAAGAGATGTTGCAAAAAGACTCTATGAAATTTATTTATCCAAAGGTTTAAAAGAGAAAGCAAAGGACTTAGAGAAATACTTGGGCACTGAAAGTTCTTCTTCAAGTGTTAAAGCATGAGAAAAAAGAATATGAAAAATAGAGTTGAAGGAGGAGTAATTGCTTTCATAGGTTACATTCTCTCTCCATTATCATGGTGGAATGATGTTTTCGTTAACATACCTATATCTTACATTTTATCAAGCCTAACTATTCTCCTTCTTCCAAAAGACTACTTCCCAATACTTTTCATAATTTATTACAATTTCACTAATGTCTTGGGATTTATACTAATGCATTTAGGGGCGGAAAGAGCCATTAGGGGAGGAAGTATTAACTTGTCCAAGAAAGCGGTGGTGAAGTATGTTGTTGTGTCAGTATTTTACACGGCATTAGTTTATGCACTTTCAATACTTGGTTTCTTGGAACCTATTCAGGAAATGGTTTCTACATTAAATTATTAGCTGTGAAATGCTTAGCGAGGAGTGGGTAATATTTAATGAGTTTAAGAGTGGCCTCGCTATCTACCTTGTGTAGTTCATTGAGGATAAGCCAAGCTTCTCTAATTTTATTGTTAAAGGATTTTATTATGAAAATGTCAACATTACACTTACTTACATCTAATAATTTCTTCATAGTTCCTTCATTAATGTCTTTTTCGTAAATCAGTAATGCCGTATTAGCGGAATACTCTGTTTCAGAAGTTTTTCCAATAATTCTTTCCACCTTATGGACAGCTTCCTCTAAGGTAATTTCTCTGAAATTTAGTGTTATTAGTGTTAGGTGAATAAATGTTCTTAACATTAAATGCCACCCTTAAATAGCATGTAAATGTAAGTTAGAGAGAAAAAAACACCTACTAGTGAAACTACATAGTTAAGGTAGGGGCTATCGTATCTTTCTTTGAGAAAACTTATTCTTCGCGTTGTAAAGGGCCATAAAAATGCGACACCAGTCTTAGTTAAAGTATCCAATAGGATATGCGTAAAAAACCCTATGGTGAAGCTTAGGACAGATACTTTAACATATTCTCCAATACCAATAAAGAACTTTAATATGAAAAATAAAGCAATTGCTACAATAGTTAATGCGAACACATTATGTAGAAATATCCTATGTTTAAACCTCACATCCATATCGGGAAATACGCTACCTAATGCTGAGAAGAATATTGCAAAAACCATTTTTTCTATTGATGGTGTTAATAGAAAAAGGGCTGAACCTACTCCGAAAATTTCATGAGTAATTCTTTTCAATATGCATCATCTTTATCTTTATAGTCTTTTGTATTAGTGCCTCGGGACGCGGCCTCTTCGAATCACTAACTTTCATTTTCATGCCAGGCATTCCTCATCGGCTAATATTTTGCTTAGTTCTGGATGGAAAATAAAGGTTACCTATTAGCAGTGAATTACCTTAATAGTGAAGTGTACAAGTAAAAATATTTTAGGAAACTAAACTATGACATCTTAAGAGGAAAGTTTGGTTAGGCTGTTTATTTATGATCTTTGAGATTATTCCCTGGTATCTTTACAGACCTGATGCAGTAGAAGTTTGGCGTAATGAAAGTGTTAAACGTAGGTTATGGTGGTACTACCGTGTTATGAAGGATATGAAGCCGGCTAAATTCATGATAGCTAAGCGTATTGAAGTAAATGAAGATCCTAAGAAATTAGATTATGATGGATTATGGAGTTTACATAATGAAGTAGCAAAAGTGTTTAGAGAAGTTTTCAATAAAATAGAGGAAAACAAACTAAACTTTGAAGAGCTACCTAAACCTAAAATCAATTTCTTGGATGTAAAAATAGCGATTGTAAATGAAATGCTTAAAGAATGCATATTTTGTGAGAGAAAATGTAAAGTTAATAGAGCTAAGGGCGAAAAAGGCTACTTCTGCAAGCTCGATTACAGAACATATGCTCACTCATGGTTTCATCATTTAGGAGAAGAATCGCCTCTCGTGCCAAGTGGCACAATATTTTATGGATCATGCAACTTCAAGTGTGTATTCTGCTTGGACGAAGATGATTACTTGCTAGTAAGAATTAATAAAATTATTTCAATTAAGAAAGTAAAGGAAGTTGCGAAAACATTAAAAGAGGCTAGAGAAGTAGAGGTTCTAACATTAAGTGGATGGAGAAAAATAGATGATATAATTTCCAGGGAAACAGACGTAATTTATGAGGTAGTCACTAATAGAGGTAAGAGAGTAAAGCTTACGCCAGAACATATAGTAATAGTGCAAAATAATAATGAATTAAAGGAAAAATATGCTAAAGATTTAAAAGTAGGAGAGAAACTTATAACTTTACCGTGCATTCTGCATTCCAAAGAATCTATTATTGAAAACAGTATTAGTGCAATAAATTTAATTGAAGAATTTGATCGAAAACTACCATGTGATCTGAAAGAAAAAATTAGGGTAAAAAATGTTAATAAGGCTTTACGAAAACTGCATAAGAAATATAACATTAGTTTTAAGGAATTATTTACCAAAGCTGGTATAAAGAATTTCAAGTATTATTGGCTCCGTATAGATTCTATTCCATTACCAGAGTTTATTAAACTGTACAGAAAGTACTATAGCGAATTAAGCAAGTATAACGAGACATATATGTTGTCCATGAAGAAGGAAGTAAAATACTACATACCCGCTTTAATTAATATATCTAAAGAGCTCATGAGACTTTTGGGATACTTTATAGCCGAAGGTAACTATCTTAGAGAGCACGGACTAGTTTTTACAACATCAAATAGGCGTATCCAACAAGATATTTTACATTGCATAAAATCCATTATTCCCAATTTAGACGGAATAAAATTACTCTACAACTATAGAGGAAAAACGCCTCAAATAATAGTGCCAAGCAGATTACTATACATATTATTTAGATATGTTTTAAATATAGGGAGAAAAGCCCATAATAAAAGCATTCCATGGATTGTTTTTAATGTAAGTAAGACTTTCTTAAAGGAGTTCCTTTCTGCCTATTTAACAGGAGACGGAACATTAAGCATAGGGAAAAAAGGAGTGTTTTACATAAGGTTCGTAACAACATCTGAACGGATGGCTTATGAATTAAGCTACATATTGGGATTAAACGGTGTTCAATATAGAATTAAAGAGAGATTACCTTCTGTAAAATATGTCCTTCCTACAGGTCATGTAAGCAAGCATAAACAATTCTGGATAGATATTAATGGTACGTTTGATATACTCAAATTAACCGAAATTGCAATATTTCTTGACGATAGAAAAGAAAAAATGTTTAAAAAACTGGGCTTAATAAAAAAGATGAAGAAAGTAAGGAAGGCAGACTATGTAAAAGAAGTAAGGGTAATCAGAAGGAGAAAGAAAGTTTACGATATAGTCTTAAGAGCTTCGAATAATGTTCTTGACGAACACGTATTCTTTGCAGGTAATGGCATATTAATACATAACTGTCAAAACTATGACATTAGTCAAGAAAACATTTATGGTGGTGTTGTCGTAACTCCAGAGTCGTTAGCTCTTATTCAGAAGGAGCTAAGAGCGAAGGGAGCTAAAAATATAAATCATGTAGGTGGAGATCCTACGCCAAATTTACACACCATCGTAAATTCACTGAAATTTCTTGACATAAATGTCCCGCAGCTATGGAATAGTAATATGTACTTGTCTAATGAAGCAATGGATATCCTAGTTGATTTAATTGACATATGGCTTCCGGATTTTAAATATGGTAATAATAAATGTGCTTTAATACTTTCAAGTGCACCACGATACTTTGAAGTTGTTACTAGAAACTTAAAAGCAGCTATTAAACATGGAGACATGATCATTAGGCATCTTGTGTTACCTAATCATTTAGAGTGCTGCACGAAGCCCATTCTTAAATGGATTGCCGAAAATCTGCCTAAAGACAAAGTTTTAGTGAATATTATGGGGCAGTATAGGCCAGAGTTTAAAGTCTTGAGAACACCTGAAAAATGGCCTGACATAACTAGGAGACCCACTTACGAGGAAATGGCTGAAGCATACGATTATGCTAGAAGACTTGGCATAGTTTTCGAGCCAGTAAGCTAAATTTTCTTAGCCTTTCTCTTAAATTCTTCCCTAAGTTTTCTTTTAAATTCTTCAACAGTATCTTCAACAGTGTCTCTAATTAAATCAAAACTTACCTTATGCAGTAAAGTGTTAAAGAATTTTAAAGCACATGTTTTACTATGAAATGTTAGCATGTAATTATCTAAAGTAAGTACTATTCCTTGTCCTTCAGGAAACATTTTTCCGCAAACGATACACACATGTTTTTTCCTCGACATATAATTACACCTCATTTTAGCTGTTATACGAAAATATTTTTTAGTTGTAGTGCCTTATGCGTTTAGGCTACAAATCCATGCTAAAATGCCGTATAAAAGCATAGCGTAACATGAGGAACTAAGCAATGTTTGAAGATTCAGCTATAAGCATAGAGAATCCGAAGATAGTAGAGTTACTTAGGGAGAAGGGGTGGAGAGAACTTACAACACCTCAAAAACTTGCTATTCCCAAGATAAAGGAGGGATATAATGTACTAATAATAGCACCAACAGGTTATGGTAAAACCGAAGCAGCAATCCTCCCTGTTTTTGAAAAGATGATTGATGAAGGAGCAGAACCCGTTGCCGTAGTTTACATAACCCCTTTAAGAGCGTTAATAAATGACATAACTAGAAGGTTAAGATGGTGGGGTTCTAGACTAGGTTTCACTGTTGCTAGAAAGCATGGTGATGTTCCATCATCTGAGAAAGCTAAGAGATTAAGGAAGGCACCACATGTCATAGTTACAACGCCTGAAAGCTTAGAAATAGATCTTGACTGGGCTCAGAAGTTTAGAAGCTACTATAGGAATGTTAAATGGGTTATCGTAGATGAGGTCCATGAGCTAATTTCGTCTAAAAGAGGAATTCAGCTTATTCTACTATTAGAGAGGCTTCGAAAACTTACAAACTATGATTTTCAAAGAATAGGTCTTTCAGCAACTATAGGAGATCCTGAGAAAGTAGCGAAATTCCTATTTGGATCTTCAAAGAGGAAAAGCATTATAATTGAAATTGGCAGAAGCAAGAAGACAATAATAGAAGTTGATGCCGTACAGTCTAAAAGTGATGATGATTTATGGGAACAGGTAGCTAAAACAATAATAGAGCACATTGAGCCTCCAAGCCTAATCTTCGTAAACTCCAGGTCAACTGCAGAAAGACTGCATGAATACTTGGAGAAGACGGGGTTAAAGGAGATCCAAGTTCATCACTCTTCAGTTTCTAGAAACATAAGGGTAACTGTTGAGAAAGATCTCCTCGAAGGCAAGCTTAAAGGTGTTGTTTGCACAAAAACCCTTGAACTAGGTATCGACATAGGCGATATAAAAAAGGTTATTCAATTTAGACCCCCAGGTTCAGTAACTACGCTCCTTCAGAGGATAGGGAGAAGCGGCCATAAATTCTACGATGTATCTAAAGGAGCAATTATAGGTTTAAATGAAGTTGATATTTTAGAAAC